>ENA-OQAN01000541-OQAN01000541.1-human-gut-metagenome-genome-assembly--contig:-NODE-541-length-19740-cov-1.297456_pt1 | contig 19740 bp, 25 predicted proteins | sample MGYA00242735_ERZ504527 | MGnify/ENA primary metagenome ERZ504527 (study PRJEB26092, sample SAMD00036230) | human gut metagenome | host: Homo sapiens | study: EMG produced TPA metagenomics assembly of... | reverse complement strand
TGACGCAGTGACAGATCCCATTATCGGAGCGCTGATTGACCGGACATCCACGAAATTTGGAAAATTCAGACCATTTATGGTTCTTGGAAATGTGATCATGATCGTGTCATCCATCTGCCTTTATTTTGGGACACGTCTCATCAGTGGAGAGATGAGTTGGCTTCGATATGTATGTTTTGTACTGTTTTATGCACTGTATGTAATTGGTTATACATTTCAGACGGCATGTACGTTCCGGGCAGACCTGTCTGACCAATGATCCCAAGCAGAGACCATTGTTTACGATTTTCAATACCGTTGCAAGTCTGATCGGTATGGGACTGGTACAGTTTTTGGCACCAATCCTGAGTAAAAGACTGGGCGGATATAACAGTGCGGAATTCTTCAATGTGATGATTCCGCTGGCAATCGTAGTATCTGCGCTTCTGACACTACTTGCAGTAGTAGGGATCTGGGAGAAAGATCGTCCGGAATATTTCGGAGTCAGCAAGACACAGGAAAAAGTGGAGGTAAAGGAATATCTGGCAATTTTAAAAGCCAACAAAGAACTGCAGCGCTTGATGATCGCCGGGGCAGGCTGCAAACTGGCATTTTCTATTGCTACCAATATGACGGTCCTGTGTATGCTCTACGGAGCAATGATGGAAAATTATGACGGATTATATCTGCCGATGATGATTGTGGGATATGTTTTTTCTGTCCCGTTTTTTCTGCTGACGGTCAGAACATCACAGAAACACGGACAGAAAGCATCTCTGGTGCGGTATACAGCAATCGCGCTTGTGATGTATATCGGAGTACTGGTACTTCTCGTTTTGTGGAAGCAGGGCAATCCGGCATGGAATCTGAGTCTGGGACCGGTGAATTTATATACCGTTCTGTTTGTGATATTCTTTGGGGTTGGTTATGGAGCGTATTACTCTACAGCCGATATGCCGATTCCGATGGTTGCAGACTGTTCCGATTATGAAACATTTCGTTCCGGAAGATACATTCCTGGAATTATGGGGACTTTGTTCTCTCTGGTAGACAAGCTGGTAAGTTCTCTTGGTTCTACCGTTGTGGGAGCAGCAGTTGCTATGATTGGAATCCATACACTTCCGGATGGAAATACACCATATTCGGATGGGATGCATGGAGTAGTGATCGTTCTGTTTTGTATTGTTCCGATGATCGCATGGATCATGACTTTGATTGCGATGAAGGGGTATTCCCTGACAGGCAGCCGAATGAAAGAAATCCAGGCAGTCAATGCAGTTCGAAAGGATGCGATCAATCGTGGTATGTCATTGGAGGATGCAATGCAAACATGGAAAGAGATGGATCAGGTGCCGGAGAAATTCAGACAGTCATAAATCAGTGAACAGGCGAAAAAATACTATCCAGAAAGGGAAAAAATTATGAAAGAGAAGAACAAGAAAAAAGGATTAGGTGTAAAAAAGTGGTCGATACTTACTGCAGTATTTGCAATACTGACCGTTGTCAGTATTATTGGAACCAACATTGCATTATCTGCAGGACAGGCAATTAATATTTTCCTGAAAACAGATACCTATAAAATTGTAGATAAAGGAAACGGGAAAGAGGATACCACGTATTTTGAATCCGATTTCGATTCCGAGGAAGAACTGGAAGAAAACGGAAGAAAAGTCGCAGAGCAGCTGCATGCAGAAGGTTCTGTACTGCTGAAAAATAATGGGGTGCTGCCACTGAAAGAGGATGCGAAAGTAAGCACATTGAGTCATTCCAGTGTGGATATGGTTACATGTGGTACCGGTGCGGCAGACATTGATACATCCAACGCTCCGACTTTGAAAGAAGCATTGGAGAGCAGAGGCATTTCGGTCAATGGTGCATTGTGGGATTTCTACACAAAAGGTGCAGGAAAAGACTATGTGCGTACACCGGGAAAAGCGGCAAACCAGGAAAATCAGTCAGGACGTGCCGGATGGCATATCAACGAGGTGCCGGTCAGCGCATATACAAGTGATGTTACATCCAGCTTTGCTCAGTATAATGATGCGGCAATCGTAACGATCTCACGTATTTCAGGAGAAGGTGCAGATCTGGCATCAGAGAACTTCAAAGACGGGGAAAATGTGCTGTCTCTGACCAAGAAGAGCAGGAATATGTTGGAAGATGGCAAAGGACAATTTTGAAAATGTCATTGTTTGATCAACTCCACAAATGCATTAGAATGTGATTTTATCGAAAATGAAGAATATGGCGTTGATGCCGTACTGTGGATCGGTTACACAGGCGGATGGGGATTAAATGGTGTTGCAGACATTCTGACAGGAAATGCAAATCCAAGCGGAAGACTGGTAGACACATACTGCTATGATAATACGACAGCACCGGCGATGGTTGGAATTTATGGAAGCGATTATACCAACTATGATCCAGATGATAAAGAAAAATGGTACAGCGTAGCAAATGGACAGTTAGACGGAAATCATCACTACATTACATACCAGGAAGGGATTTATGTAGGATATCGTTATTATGAAACACGTTATGAAGACGTGGTCATGGGAACAGAAAATGTCGGAGATTATAATTATAATGATACAGTAGCATATCCATTTGGATATGGACTCAGTTATACAGAGTTTGAATATTCCGATTTTAAGACAGAGTACAACAAAGAAACTGATAGTTTTGAAGTTTCTGTAAAGGTGACCAATGTTGGGGATGTAGCAGGAAAAGAAGTGGTACAGATTTACTTCCAGTCTCCTTATACAGAGTATGACAAAGAAAATGGAATTGAAAAAGCGTCTGTAGAATTGTGTGGATTTGATAAAACAGAAATTCTGGATCCAGGTGCATCTGAGATTGTAACAGTCAATGTTCTGCGGGAAGAACTGGCCTGCTATGATGAGAATGGTGCAAAAACATATATTCTGGATGCAGGGGACTATTATCTGACAGCTGCAAAGAATGCACACGATGCAGTCAATAACGTATTAGCTGCAAAAGGCTATACAAAAGCAGACGGTATGACAGCAGACGGAAACGTTGAGCTTACCTATCAATACAATAATAAAGAACTTGACACAGAGACATATTCTGTATCAAGAGCAACTGGAGAAGCGATCACCAATCAGTTTGAAAGTGCAGATTTGAGTCAGTATGGTTACGAGATCACCTATCTGTCACGGAATAACTGGACAGGCACAATGGCCGGAAACAATGGAAATTGAAGCAACAGAAGAGATGTTTGCAGATGGATTGTATGATTATCAGACCTATGAAGGTATTGATGGTCGGATACAAAAATGCCGACAATGGGAGCTGACAATGGTCTGACGCTTGCAATGATGATCGGAAAAGAATATGATGATCCGGCGTGGATGATTTATTGGATCAGGTGACATTTGATGAAATGGCAACATTGATCGGACAGGGATATCACAATACAGCAGTTGTACCAAGTGTGTCAAAACCGGCAACAGTAGATGATAATGGTCCTCAGGGATTCACACAGAATCTGACAGGAGTATCAGAATGTCATACAGCGTATGCAGATGAGAATATCATGGCTGCAACCTATAATGTAGATCTGATGGAAGAACTTGGAAAAGCACTTGGAAACGATGTGTTGGATTTAGGTGCATCAGACTTACGGTCCGGCGATGAATATCCACAGAAATGCATATGCAGGGCGTAATTTTGAATATTATTCGGAAGATAGTTTCCTCTCCGGTGCAATTGCAGCAGCAGAGGTAAAAGGAATTCAGTCAAAAGGTGTCTATGTATATATCAAACATTTTGTGCTGAATGACAGTGAAACAGCGTGCCGTTGTATTTCAACATGGGCAAATGAGCAGTCTATCCGAGAAGTGTATTTGAAACCATTTGAGATGGCGATTGTAGACGGTGGCGCGATGAATGTGATGAACTCCTTTGCACGTCTGGGTGTAGTATGGAGTGGTGGACATGAAGGTCTTATGACAAATGTACTGCGCGGCGAATGGGGAATGAAAGGATTTGGTCTTACAGATTTCTCCGGAAATGCACAGTTTGAAAGTTATGGACTGTATATGAAAACATTTGATGTAGCAAGAGGATTGCTTGCAGGAACAGATTGTTGGGACAGTTCTTCTATGTCATGGACAAATGACCTGAACAAACTGTATAAGAATGATCCGGACATTGTGCAGGCAATGCGTCAGGCAACCCACAGAATTTTATATACTGTGGCAAACAGTAATGCAATGAACGGACTCAGTGCCAATCAGCAGGTTGTAGCAGTAACTCCATGGTGGCAGACCGCTCTGTATGTGGTATGTGCAGGAATGGGAGCAATGACAGTTGTAAGTCTTGTTATGGCATTGCGCTGTAGAAAAAAGCGGACAGATGAGAAGAAAAAAGAAGCGTAAAACAGCATAGAAAATAAGAAGAGGAGTGTTGCCAGGTGCAATGCTCCTTTTATAATAGACATCATGTTGCGTTTTCGCGATAAGAGTGTTAAAATAAGGAAAAACGAAAGACATACAGAGGTGAGCGATGAATCAGGAGTTTTATGATGCAGTAGAAGCAAATCCGGTCATTGCCGCAGTAAAAAGTGATGCCGGATTACAGGCGGCAGTAGAGATGGAAGAAATTCAGGTGATCTTTGTGCTTTATGGAGATGTCTGTACGATTCCGGAGATTCTGGAGAGAATCAAAGCTGCGGGAAAAAAGGCAATGGTACATATCGATCTGATCGCGGGACTCAGTGCAAAAGAGATATCCGTGGAATTTATCGCCAGGCAGACAAGAGCTGACGGGATCATCACGACAAAACCGGCACTGGTGCGGCGGGCAAAAGAACTGGGGATTTTTGCGGTACTTCGCTTTTTTGTGATTGATTCACTGGCACTCAAAAATATCGAAAATCTGGAAATGCAGTGTGGGACATCGAGACCGGATTTTATTGAGGTGCTTCCGGGAGTGATGCCAAAAGTACTTGGAAGAATCGCAAAAGTGAGCAGGATTCCCATGATCGCCGGCGGGCTCATCACAGAAAAAGAGGATGTGATCGCAGCACTGTCAGTAGGGGCGATCGCGGTTTCTTCGACCAATCAGGATGTCTGGAAATTATAATGGAGGGCATAAAAATGGCAAAATATGTAATGGCACTGGATGCGGGAACAACCAGCAACCGGTGCATTTTGTTCAATGAAAAAGGGGAAATCTGCAGTATGGCACAGAAAGAGTTTACGCAGTATTTTCCAAAACCGGGCTGGGTGGAGCATGATCCGAGGGAAATCTGGTCTACACAGCTTTCTGTAGCGAGACAGGCAATGAATCAGATCAATGCATCGGCAGCAGATATTGCGGCGATCGGAATTACGAACCAGAGAGAGACAGCAATCGTGTGGGACAAGAATACAGGAAAACCGGTGTATAATGCGATTGTCTGGCAGTGCAGAAGAACTTCGGAGTACTGTGACAGCCTGAAAGATAAAGGCTGACAGAGATGTTTCAGAAGAAGACCGGGCTTGTGATCGACGCTTATTTTCCGGAACGAAAGTGAAGTGATCTTAGACCATGTGGAAGGTGCAAGAGAACGGGCAAAACGGGAGAATTACTGTTTGGTACAGTGGAGACCTGGCTGATCTGGAAGCTGACAAAGGGGGCGGTGCATGTCACAGATTATTCCAATGCATCCCGGACGATGTTGTTTAATATCAATACGCTGGAGTGGGATGATGAGATTTTGGAAGAGCTGGATATTCCAAAATGCATGCTGCCCCAGGCAAAGCCGAGCAGTGCTGTTTACGGAGAAGCAGATCCCGGATTTTCGGAGGAAGGATTCCAATTGCAGGAGCGGCAGGAGATCAGCAGGCAGCGCTGTTTGGACACGAGCTTGTTACGAAGAGGAGAGGCGAAGAACACGTACGGAACCGGATGTTTCCTGCTGATGAACACCGGCGAAAAACCGGTCTTTTCCGAGAATGGTCTGGTCACTACCATTGCCTGGGGGATGGAAGGAAAAGTTAATTATGCACTGGAAGGCTCCGTGTTTGTGGCAGGTGCTGCGATTCAGTGGCTGCGGGATGAGCTGCGTCTGATTGATTCAGCGTCAGATACAGAATATCTTGCACAGAAAGTGGAGGATACCAATGGCTGCTATGTGGTTCCTGCATTTACCGGGCTTGGAGCACCTTATTGGGATCAGTATGCCAGAGGAACGATCGTGGGACTGACCAGGGGCGTGAACAAAGATCACATTATTCGCGCCACACTGGAATCACTCGCTTATCAGGTAAATGATGTGCTGGAAGCAATGGGAGCAGATTCCGGAATCGCTCTTTCTGCGCTGAAAGTGGATGGCGGTGCAAGTGCCAATAATTTCCTGATGCAGACACAGGCAGATATCAGCCGGGCGCCGGTGCACAGGCCGAAGTGTGTGGAGACGACTGCATGGGAGCTGCTTATCTGGCAGGTCTGGCAGTGGGATACTGGAAGGATAAGGAAGATGTAAAACAGAACTGGGACATTGACAGGGTGTTCCAGCCAGACATTGAAATCGAAAAACAGCAGAAAATGCTCAAAGGATGGAAAAAAGCTGTGCAGTACGCACATGGATGGGCAAAAGAAGAGGAAATAATGAAATGAAAGATAAGCGCATTACGATGAAAGATGTTGCTAAAGAGGCAGGAGTGTCGACAGCCACTGTTTCTTATGTACTGAATTATTCTGATACAGAAAGAATTAGTCATGAGACACGACTGAGAGTTTTTGAGGCGGCAAATAAATTGAATTATGTGCCGAATATGGCTGCAAAAGCATTGTCAGAAAAAAAGAGCTATCTGGTGGGGATGATTATTAATAAGAGGGCTCGTAGTAAAAAAAGTAAGATATACCAATATTATGATCTGGCAGATGAGATACGTGTGATTTTGCATGCTCTGGGGTATGATATGTTTTTGATTTCAGCAGAAGAAATAGAAGAAGGCGTATCTATTGGGATTAGAAGAACGTTAGACGCGGTTTTTATTGTTGATCTGGAAGAATCACTTTTTAAAAAATTGCTAATAAATTTTTTGTTCCAGCTATTTTTATAGAACGGATATGTAGCAGATCCTTTATTTTGCAAAGTATTAGTGGATTCAAAAGAACTTTTGGATAAAGCACAAGAAATTTTGGGAGAAGAATTTTATGTTGTATTGGAAGATTACTTTAATGATTATCTATTAGAATATATCAGAAAAAGAGTAAAACAAGAAAATATTTTTGTTAATAAAAGTGGAAGTAATCTTCCAGAATTTCTCCAGTCACATCAACAAAAAAAAGGATTGATTATTGGAGAAATTCTGGGAGTACAGGTAGAAAATTATGTGGATAATAGGAATATTTGCGTTGTGGTTCATTCAGAGAAAGATATTATGCTTCTTCCAGACACGAAGATCATAGTTGTAAGTAATAAAGAAAAAGCAAGAAAAGCAGTAGAAGTGATGCAGAAATTATTATGTATAGACGGAAATAACAGTAGATTAGATATGCCAAGTGGTACTAATTATATAAAGATCAATTAGTGAAATGAAAACAGAGTGAAGGAAAAGGAATTGTGAGAAGTGACTAAAATCATGGTTTCTTTTCTTTTTTTTGTACAATTTTATTAAGTACTTAATAGAATTTAAAAATGCAGAAAAATACGGTCTTATAGTTTGTTCAACGCACTTAATAAAAAATGTTAAGTTAACATAAGTAAAAATGCATAAATAATAATTATATACAATGCTGAAAATGTGAAAAAGATTGAAGTGTTATAAAAATAAGTGTATACTACAGTTAGTTAAACGCATAAGTGATTGCTGATAAAAAACCACATGAGAGGAAAACGAGGATGGAAAAAAGAGAGATGAAGAGAAAGAAAAATGCCCTGTTGTTATCCATTGTTTGTTGCGGAAGCGGACAATTTTTTGTCTATAGACAGCGTATTAAAGGAGGCGTATTATTTTTGCCTCAATTTCTGATTATGCTGATTGAACTGTTGAGTGGGTACTGGATAGAATATTTTCAGGGAAGAATACCAGAATTTTCTTTACGGCTTCATGGTGGATTTTTTACAAAAGGAATATGGGGCATGATCACATTAGGTGAAAAAGCAGGTGGAAGATATGGAGATCACTCGACAATGCTTCTGATTAATGGGGTTATTGCAATACTTATATTGGGAATTGCTTTTGCAACATATGTATGGAATATTTACGATATACAGGCAGGAAACAAAAAAATAGAAAGCAAAGTATCTTGGCAAAAAAAGTTTTTCAAAGAATTTACCTTATTTTATCTTAATTCCTATAGGTATTGTTTTTATTTTTGTTGTCTTAATGCCAATTATTTTTACTTTTTTGACAGCATTTTTGAATTACAACAGGAATCATCTTCCACCTGGACAATTATTAGACTGGGTGGGGTTTGAAAATTTTAAAAAATTATTTACTGTTTCAATCTGGTCTGAGACATTTTTTAAGGTGTTGGGATGGACGATAATTTGGACATTGTGTTCTACATTGTTACCTTATTTTTTGGATTGATTCAGGCACTGATATTGAACCATAAATCGGTAAAATTAAAAAAGGTATTTCAGTCAATTTTAATTCTTCCGTGGGCGATTCCTCAAATGGTAAGTTTACTCGTATTTAGAAACCTTTTGAATGGTCAGTTCAGTCCGGTGAATCAATTGTTGTTACGTTTAGGACTTATTTCAGAAAATATAGGATTTATTTCGGAATCCGATATCAGCTAAGATTGTAGTTATTTGTGTTAGTTTTTGGTTGGGATTTCCGATGTTTATGCTTATGATGATGGGAGTGCTTTCCAATTTAGATCATAGTCTTTATGAAGCGGCAGCAATTGATGGGGCTAGTAGCATACAACAATTTGGGAAAATTACGCTTCCGCTTGTATTTAAAGCTACAATGCCCAATTTAGTTATGAGCATGGCAGCAAACTTTAATGGATTTGGGCTCATATATTTCCTGACACAAGGAGGACCAATTAATACAGAGATGCAGTTTGCAGGTGATACAGATATTTTAATTTCTTGGATTTATAAATTGACACTAAATCAACAAATGTATGATATTGCAGCTGTCATGAGTGTATTGCTTTTTATATTTGTAGGAGTGGTATCTTTATGGAACTTCAGAAGAACCACATCATTTAAAGAGTTGTAGGAGAAAAGAAATGAAGAAAAAGATCATTGCTATTTTAGTGAATGGAGAATTGATGTTTATGTCTATTGTAGTATTGGTTCCGGTAGTATGGATTATTCTTTCTGCTTTTCAGTCAGGGAATGCATTAGGAAATCTCTCATTGTCTCAATTTGACACTAAATTAATTTTCAGCGATTATTTTCAGAAACAAACTATGGAACATGGTTTGTTAATACATTGGAAATTGCGGTAGTCAGTACATGCTGTTCTGTTATATTGATCATGCTTACATCCTGGGTGATGTCACGGTTTCAGTTTAAAGGAAGGAAAACAGGGCTCTTGACAGTGATGATTCTATCGATGTTTCCTACATTTTTGTCTATGACAGCAATCTATACGCTGTTTTTGGCATTTGGGATTAGTAGGCAAGCCCATTTCGATGGTTATCGTGTATTCAATAGGAGCAATCCCATATAATACATGGCTTGTGAAAGGATATCTGGATGGATTGCCGATAGCGGTTGATGAGGCAGCGTATATTGATGGATGTACAAAAATTCAGACATTTGGAAAAATTGTATTGCCTATGTCAAAACCTATCATCACATACTGTGCGGTATCACAATTCATGATGCCGTGGATGGATTATATTTTGCCCAACATTCTTTTATCTGGAAATGATAGCAAAACATTGGCTGTTGGGTTATTTGAACTGATCAATGGAACAGATACGACAAATTTTACTGTTTTTGCAGCAGGAGCTGTTCTGGTTGCTGTTCCAATTACAATTGTATTTATATTGTTTCAAAAGTATCTAGTCCAGGGCGTTGCTTCTGGTGCAGATAAAGGCTAACGAGCAAAAGGAGGAGAAAAAGTATGAAAAAAAAGGATTATTTCATTAGTTTTAGTAGGTGTACTGACACTTAGTATTCTTGGAGGATGTGGAAAGAAAGAGATTCCTCTGGAAGAGAGTACAACAGAAAGTACAGATGAATTAATTGCAGAAGAAGGTGCACAGTTGAAATTTCGGGTAGGCGGAGGAAAGCTGGAATACGGAGAATCGGTTGCAAAAGCATTTGAAGAGGAATATGGTGTTCCAGTGGAGGTAGAAGAAGCTGGAATGGACATTGTAAACAAGATGACACTGGATGGACCAAGCGGAAATGGAGCAGATGTGTTTATGGCATCTCATGATGCATATCTGACGGCAAAAGATGCAGGACTCCTTCTGAAGTTAAATGATCAAATAGAAGAATCTGTCAGGGATGATGTCAATGAAATTGCAGTGGAAACCGTAGAAACAGATGGGGATTTATATGGAGTTCCAGTGACGATAGAATGTTATGCAATGTTGTACAACAAAGACCTTGTACAGGGAGAGCCGGCAGAGACTATGGAGCAGATTATTGAGGAAGCAAAGTTATTTAATAATCCAGCAGAAAATAAGTTTTGGTATCTTTCGGTAGTGACAGAAGCGTACAATATGTTTCCATTTTTAAGTGTAGATGGATTTAAGCCTTTTGGTGAGGATGGAAAAAATAACGATGATCCTGGATTTAAAACTCCGGAATTTCTGAAAGCATTGGAGCGAGTGCGCAATTTAAATGAATTAATTCCGGTGAAAGCAGATGATTTAAAAATTGAAACAATTACGCAACTGGAACAGAACTTTATAGATGGAAAAACGGCATATTACTTTATTGGTCCATGGTTGATTAAAACATTAAAAGAGCAGAACACAAATTTTGGTGTTTCGACTTTGCCGACTATGGACGGAAAACAGATGAAAACAATGGCCGGTGTTCAGAATGCATATGTTTCTTCTTATTCTGAATATCCGAATGCTGCACAGCTTTTTGCAGAATATCTGGTATCAGAGGAAGGTGCAGAAATTCTTTACGAGAAAGCTTACAATGTGACAGCAAGAAAAAATATTGAAAATATCAATGGATTGAAGGATGATGATGCTTTAAAAGTATATACGGAAGCATTTGACGACGCTGTTCCAATGCCGCAAGTAAAAAGAATTTCTTATTATTGGACCACTATGCAGAGTGTATTAAGTGCTGTATTTGACGGAAAAATAACACCAGAAGAAGGTGCAAAAAAGGCACAGGATGATTTTGAAGCGTTAGTAGCGAGTGAATAGAAGGAGAAATCATGAATTTTACAACAGTTTTGCATCAGGCAAAGAGTGAATATGCCTATGCATATAATGAAAATACATTACATATTCGATTAAAAACCGAACGTGGAGCGGTTAGAAAAGTAGAATTGTTGGCCCTGGATCCATTTAAATTGGGTTCCTCGTAATGACGGTTCTATGATGTATGATTTAGATAAAGAATCCATTATTCGCTTGGAGATGAGAAAAGAGCAAATGACGGAAATGTATGACTGCTGGTTTGCAGAAGCAGGAAATCTGGATACAAAGCGGTGTAAATACTGTTTTGTGATTGAAACAGAAAAAGAAAAATATATTATGGGATGCCATGACAGAATTCCTTATAAAGAAGATGAATCGGAACTATATAACTTATTTAATTATTTCAATTATCCATATATTTGTAAAGAAGATCTGTATAAAGCACCGCATTGGGTAGCTCATACAGTATGGTATCAGATTTCCCAGAAAGATTTTGTAATGGAACACCAGGAGATGGAAGGAATGTGCTTCCATGGGGAAGCGAAGAAATGGATGGCGCATTGAAAAAAATTTGGGGGAAATCTGGAAGGAATTATCGAAAAGTTGGACTATATCCAAAAGGCAGGGTTTACAGGGATTTATTTAACACCTATTTTTAAAGCTACAAGTTCACATAAATATGATACGATTGACTATTTTATAATTGATCCAGAGTTTGGAACAAATGAAATATTTGAGAAGTTGGTAAAGGAAGCACATCAGAGGGGAATAAGGATTATGTTGGATGCGGTGTTTAATCACTGTGGATATCAGCATCCATTTTGGCAAGATGTGTTGATGCATGGAAAAGAATCAAAGTATTATGATTATTTTTATATTTTGGATGCAGATAAGCCGATTTTGATGGTCAGGTACTCGATGGAGTTCCACAGGAGATACCAAGAGAAGAACTGAATTACAGAACATTTGCATATACACCGACAATGCCAAAGTGGAATACAGGTAATCCGGAAGTTAGAGAGTATTTGCTAGAGGCGGCGTGTTTCTGGACAGAAAAATATCATATTGATGGATGGCGTTTTGGATGTCTCAAATGAAGTTCCACATGATTTTTGGCGAGAATTTCGAAAAAGAGTCAAAGATAGAAATCCTGAATTGTATATTTTGGGCGAAAATTGGGATAATTCGTTGCCATGGCTTATGGGGGATCAATTTGATGCAGTAATGAATTATGAATTTGCAATGCCTATATGGAAGTATTTCAGAAAAGAAAAGGAGGGAGAGAGGATATATTCTGAGGAACAGTTCCGTTATGCTATTGGAAGGCTTTTGACGTCTTACCCTAAGAATGTAACAGCAAATTTATTTAATTTGTTGGAAAGCCATGATACAGAGAGAATTTTGAACAGAGCAGGACAAGACGTTTCACTGGTAAAATTAGCATATTTATTCATGTTTATTTTTCCGGGAACTCCGTGTGTTTACTACGGCGGAGAAATAGGTATGGGAGGTGGAGAGCACAGTAATCGTCAGTGCATGATATGGGAAAAAGAGAAGCAGAACCGGGAATTATTTGAATTTATAAGTAGGATGATTGAACTAAGAAAGAAATACGATAGTTTTTGTTCAACAGAACTACAGTGGATTAATTCGGAAAATAGTTTGGCATTGAAAAAAGAGGGAGCCAAAGAAACACTTTATGTATTTATGCAAAAAGAAGGAAAAACACAGGAATATGTACTTCCTGAAGAATTAAAAGAAAAGTGTTGCATGGAGTGTATAAGTGGCAAGATGGTAAAATTAGGAAAAAGTATTCGATTAGAAAGAAATGGATACCAAATGTATCTGATTTTTAAAGAAACTGAATAAAGCACTTGCCAATACCAGAAGAAAAGGTATATAGTAATTATAACAGAATAGAAAAGCCAAAGAGAAGAGAGTCTGGCGGATAACGCATCGAAGGATGTGTTGTTTGTCAGGCTCTTTTGTGTTGTATGGGAGGTAGTCAAATGTATGATGTGATCATAATCGGAGCAGGAGTAAGCGGAGCGGCTATTGCAAGAGAGTTGTCCCGTTATCAGGGAAAATTTTGTGTACTGGACAAAGAGGCAGACGTCTGTTGTGGGACATCCAAGGCAAACAGTGGGATTGTTCATGCAGGATTTGATGCAAAAGAAGGCAGTTTGATGGCAAAATTAAATGTAGAAGGCAGTAAAATGATGGAAAAACTTCAAAAGAGCTGGACTTTCCATATCAGAAGAATGGTTCTCTTGTGGTTTGTACGAACGAAAAAGAAGTGGAAAGGTTATATGAATTATTGGAGAGAGGCAGGCGAAACGGAGTGGAGGAGCTGCAGATTCTTGACAGAGCTGCATTGAAAGCGATGGAACCCAATATTGCTGACGAGGCTGTTGCGGCGTGTATGCACCGGATAGGCGGGATTGTCTGTCCGTTCGGCTTAAATATACGCACTGGCAGAGAATGCAGCGCAAAATGGTGTGGACTTCTGTCTGGAGCAGGAAGTGAAAACAATTGAGCGAAGCGTGAAAGGTGGATATCGGATCAGCACACAGGATACAGTGTACGAAACAAAAGTGGTCGTCAATGCAGCCGGGGTATATGCAGATGAATTCCACAATATGGTCAGTGAAAAGAAGCTCCACATTACGCCGCGAAAAGGGGAATATTTTCTGTTGGATAAAACCACAGGAGCACATGTCAGTCATACGGTGTTCACCTTGCCCGGAAAGTATGGAAAAGGGGTGCTTGTCACACCGACTGTGCATGGAAACCTTCTGATAGGACCGACCGCAACGGATGTGGAACAAAAGGAGGAACAGACACAACCATGCAGGGAATGGAAGAGATTTGCAAAAAAGCACAGCACAGTGTCAAGGAGATTCCATTCCGGCAGGTGATTACCGGATTTGCGGGACTTCGGGCACATGAGGATGGACATGAATTTGTGATCCAAGAAGTTGAGGATGCACCAGGATTTATCGATTGCGCTGGCATTGAGTCACCGGGACTGACCAGTGCCCCTGCAATTGGAAGGCTGGCGGCAGAAATTGTGAGAAATGTGTTGGAGTTGAAAGAAAACCCTGCATTTTGCAAAACCAGGAAGGGAATTTTAAATCCGGCAGAATTGACAGCAAAAGAGAGAAATGAGCTGATCAGAAAAAATCCGGCTTATGGAAGAATTGTCTGCCGCTGTGAGATGATTTCCGAGGGCGAAATTTAGATTTCCATTCACAGACCTCTGGGAGCAACGACTATGGATGGAATCAAGCGCAGAACGAGAGCTGGAATGGGCAGGTGTCAGGCAGGCTTTTGTACACCGAAGACAATGGAGATTCTGGAACGGGAATTGAAGATCAGACAGGAAGAGATTACGAAAAACGGAGCAGGTTCCGAGATGATCGTGGGGAGGAATAAAGATGGTAAGATATGAGATTGTGATTATCGGCGGAGGACCGGCAGGACTGGCAGCGGCAGTGGCAGCCAGAGCTGCGGGAGCCAAAAAGATTGTGATCCTGGAGAGGGATGAGAGACTTGGCGGTATTTTGAATCAGTGTATCCATAATGGATTTGGGCTGCATACATTCAAAGAAGAACTGACAGGTCCGGAGTATGCGGCGAGATTTATCGAACAGGTGGAAGCGCTTGACATTGAATATCGATTAAACACCATGGTTATGGATATCACAAAAGAGCGGGTTGTGACAACGATGAGTAGCAAGCGGGGAATCTGTCAGATACAGGCAGATGCTATCGTACTTGCCATGGGATGCAGAGAACGTCCAAGAGGCGCCTTAAATATTCCGGGATATCGTCCGGCAGGCATTTATACAGCAGGAACGGCACAGCGTCTGGTCAATATGGAAGGATATCTGCCGGGAAGAGAAGTGGTGATCTTAGGTTCCGGTGATATCGGCCTGATCATGGCGCGGAGGATGACGCTGGAAGGCGCGCACGTCAATGTCGTTGCAGAATTAATGCCATATGCGGGAGGTTTGAAACGAAATATCGTGCAGTGTCTTGATGATTATGGAATTCCGCTGAAATTGAGCCATACGGTTGTAAAAATACACGGAAAAAAGCGAGTGGAGGGAGTTACACTGGCACAGGTGGATGCACAGGCAAGACCGATTCCGGGAACAGAAGAATTCTATGCCTGTGATACCTTGCTTTTGTCCGTGGGTCTGCTGCCGGAAAATGAGCTTTCCAGACAGGCGCAGGTCAGTTTGAATCCTGTGACAAACGGTCCGTTGGTGGATGAAAATCTGGAAACAGATGTGGAGGGGATTTTTGCCTGTGGCAATGTGCTACATGTACATGATCTGGTGGATTTTGTGTCAGAGGAAGCCATGCAGGCAGGAAAGGCAGCTGCAGAGTATGCGCAGAGAGCAGTTCAAAAGACAGAACATTCCGGCACAGAAACGTTCATCCGGATTCAGTCAGAGGGAGGTGTGCGTTACACAGTACCGTCTCAGATTCACAGAAAACAGGAGAAAGGATTGAATATTCGATTCCGGGTGAACAAAGTCTTCGGGGCATGTAAAGTTCAGGTATATCTCAATGGAGAGCTGGTGTTGGAGAAAAAGAAAAAATCAGCAGCGCCGGGAGAGATGGAACAAATCCTGATTCCGGAGAATGTGTTTGAAAAAGTGGCGGAAATAAAGGAAATCAGACTGCAGATGGAGGAATTGTGATATGAAAGAGAGAGAGTTGACATGCATCTGCTGCCCTCTGGGATGTCAGATCACAGCAGTGACAGAAAATAAAACCGTGGTCGGTGTTTCCGGCAATCATTGTCCGAGAGGGGCAAAATATGCGAGGCAGAGATTTTACATCCAGTTCGGATCGTAACGACGACGGTGCCTGTGACCGGGGGAACGCAGCCTCGTGTTCGGTAAAAACAAAGAAAGAAATCCCAAAAGAGAAGATTATGGACTGTATTCGGCAGTTAAAGGATGTGCATGCAGATGCACCGGTAGAAATCGGAGATGTTCTGCTTGAAAATGTGGCGGGAACAGGTGCAGACATCGTAGCGAACTGCAAGTGTAAAGCTGCAAGTATGAATGCAAGTGTGAAATCAGTTCGCCCCTTTTAAAGTTGTGCAGATAATGGTATAATGCCTGTATGCAATTACAGAATAACAGAGGAGCGAATGAAGATGAGTATTTATGATTTGAATGCATATGAAGTAATTCGGGAAGAAGATTTATCTGACCTGAAATCAAAAGGAATCCTGTTAAAACATAAAAAAAGCCAGGCAAAGATCTTACTGTTTGCCAATGATGACGAGAATAAGGTATTTACGATCGGATTCCGCACACCGGCTCCGGACAGTACCGGAGTTCCTCATATTATGGAACATTCCGTGCTGTGCGGCTCGAAAAATTTTCCGGTGAAAGACCCGTTTGTGGAACTGGTAAAGGGATCACTGAATACGTTTTTGAATGCTATGACCTATCCGGACAAGACATTATATCCGGTTGCAAGCTGCAATTCGAAGGATTTTCAGAATTTAATGCATGTATACATGGATGCAGTATTTTATCCGAACATCTATGAGCATGACGAGATCTTTCGTCAGGAAGGGTGGAGCTACAAACTGGATACGGCAGATGGAAAGCTGGAGTACAATGGCGTGGTATACAATGAGATGAAGGGAGCGTTTTCGTCTCCGGAAGGTGTGCTGGACCGTGTGATCCAGAATTCTCTGTTCCCGGACACTTCTTACGCCAATGAATCCGGCGGTGATCCGGATGTGATCCCGGAGCTGACGTACGAGCAGTTTTTGAATTTCCACAGGACATATTATCATCCGTCTAACAGCTATATCTATCTTTACGGAGATATGGACATGGAAGAAAAGCTAAGATGGCTGGATGAAAATTATCTGTCAGCATTTGATGCGATCGAAGTGGATTCCGAGATCAAATATCAGAAACCGTTTGAAGAAATCAGAGAACTGGAGATGGAGTATTCGATCTCCAGTGAGGAGTCTGAGGAGGATAATACGTATCTTTCTTATAATAAAGTCATCGGGACAAGTCTGGATGAAAAGCTGTATCTGGCGTTTCAGATTCTGGACTATGCACTGCTCTCTGCACCGGGTGCACCGCTGAAAAAAGCGCTTTTGGATGCAGGAATCGGAAAAGATATCATGGGTTCTTATGACAATGGAATCTATCAGCCGATCTTTTCTATTGTCTCTAAAAATGCGAATCGTGATCAGAAAGAGGCATTTATCCGTGTGATCGAAGAGACACTCCAGTCGATCGTGAAAAACGGAATGGATAAAAAATCTCTGGAGGCAGGAATCAACTATCACGAGTTCCGTTTCAGAGAAGCTGACTTTGGAAATTATCCAAAGGGCCTGATGTACGGCCTGCAGATCATGGACAGCTGGCTGTATGATGAGAACGAGCCATTTATGCATATGCAGGCAATCCCGACCTTTGAATATTTGAAAGAACAGATTTCTACCGGATATTTTGAAAAACTGATCCAGACTTATCTGCTTGATAATCAGCATGGCTCCATCGTGACCGTAAAGCCGGAAAAGGGCGGACAGCTCGGATGGAACAAAGAGCTGGAAGAAAAACTGGCAGCTTATAAAGCGGGGCTGAGTGAGGAAGAACTTAACAGACTGGTGGCAGCTACAAAAGAGCTGGAAGCGTATCAGGAGTCAGAAGATGCTCCGGAAGTATGGCAAAGATTCCGGTATTAAACAGAGAAGATATCACAGAAGAGATCGCTCCTGTTTATAATACAGAAAAGGAAATCGACGGCATCAACTGGTGCATCATGAAATCGAGTCGAACGGAAATCGGTTATGCCACTCTGATGTTTGATCTTTCCGGCGTGTCGGAAAGAGCTGCTTCCATATACCGGAATTCTGCAGAGCGTGCTTGGAATTATTGATACGAACAACTATGGGTATGGAGAATTGTTCAACGAGATCAATGTGCATACAGGAGGGATCGGAACTTCTCTGGAATTATATCCGGATGTGACAAAGGCAAAAGAGAAGGATTTTCGTGCAACATTTGAGATCAAAGGAAAGGCATTGTATCCGCAGATGAAGATTCTGTTTGCATGATGCGTGAGATTCTGATGGAATCCAGACTGGATGATGAAAAACGGTTAAAAGAGATTCTGGCAATGCTCAAATCTAGACTGCAGATGTCCTTCCAGTCTTCCGGACATACGACATCCGCACTGCGCGCATTGTCTTATGGATCTCCGCTGTCCAAATTCAAGGATGATACCGACGGCATCGGATTCTATGAGGTAGTCCGTGGCATCGAAGAGCATTTTGAAGAGAAAAAAGCAGAGCTGATCCAAAACTTAAAACAGCTCTCCCGTCAGATTTTCCGTGTGGACAATGTGATGATCAGTTATACCTCCTCAGAGGACGGACTTACTCCTATAGAAGCAGCATTTCGTGAGATCAAGATACACTGTATCCGGAACTGGACGGGGAAGAGACGCCGGTGTGTATTACACTGCAGAAAACGCAACGAAGGCTTTAAAACGTCTTCCAAAGTGCAGTATGTGGCAAGAGTTGGAAACTTTATCGATCATGGAGCACAGTATCATGGCGCGTTGCAGATTTTGAAGGTGATCTTAAGTTATGATTATCTCTGGCAGAATGTCCGTGTCAAAGGCGGTGCATACGGATGTATGAGCAACTTTAACCGGATCGGAGAGGGATATCTGATCTCCTATCGGGATCCGAACCTGAAAAAGACAATGGAAGTGTACGAAGGCGTTGTAGACTATCTGAAGAATTTCACAGTCGATGAACGGGATATGACAAAATATATCATTGGAACGATCAGTAATATTGACCGCCCGATGAATCCGGCTGCAAAAGGGGATCGCTCGATGAATCTGTATATGAATCATGTATCCCAGGAGATGATCCGTACAGAGCGCAGTCAGATCCTGCATGCAGCACAGGAGGATATCCGTGCGCTTGCAGCAGTAGTGGAGGCAATGCTGAAGGCAGAGCAGATCTGTGTGATCGGAAGCGAAGAAAAGATCGAGGAAGAAAAAGAGATGTTTCTGGAAGTGAAGACGTTGTTTTAGGAAACACAGGATAAGGAGAACGTAAAATTGATGAGAGATGATTTTAAATCAGGATTTGTGACACTGATTGGAAGACCAAATGTGGGAAAATCAACATTGATGAACCAGCTGATCGGGCAGAAGATCGCGATCACGTCTAACAAGCCACAGACGACGAGAAACCGTATTCAGACAGTTCTGACAACGGAAGAAGGGCAGATTGTATTCGTGGACACGCCGGGAATCCACAAGGCGAAAAATAAGCTGGGAGAATATATGGTAAATGTGGCGGAACGCACGTTGAATGAAGTAGATGTGGTACTTTGGCTGGTAGAGCCGTCCACCTTTATCGGAGCTGGG
>ENA-OQAN01000540-OQAN01000540.1-human-gut-metagenome-genome-assembly--contig:-NODE-540-length-19774-cov-2.000814_pt1 | contig 19774 bp, 27 predicted proteins | sample MGYA00242735_ERZ504527 | MGnify/ENA primary metagenome ERZ504527 (study PRJEB26092, sample SAMD00036230) | human gut metagenome | host: Homo sapiens | study: EMG produced TPA metagenomics assembly of... | reverse complement strand
CGCCTTAAGTCGCTCTGACTTATGTAAGTAAAGCAGGAAGAGTTTAATAAGATGTAAGTGAATCAGTAAGTATAACAAAAAAGTGTGAAGTAAATTCAGGCATAGTCAATCGACCGCACGATCCGGCCTCAACGACCGCACGATCCGGCCCCAACGACCGCACGATTCAGCCGCAACGACCGCACGATTCAGCCCCAACGTCTGCACACTTCCGTAAAGGCCATCAGAAGGCTTTTTCTCCTCCCCTTCATCTTCTTCTGCCGGAAAAGAAAAAAGGCTTCGGGCTTTTTTAAAAACGTTTCGGGCTTTAAGAGAAAACATTTCGGCGAATGAGACAAAACGTTTCGGCGTTTTCAGACGGCCGGGAAACGGCTTTCCCTTGCGACGGCAACGGACAGACTGCAGACCGCCGGCAAGTTCCAGTTTCCCGGATCATGCAGGCTCCTTTCAGGAAAAGGGAAACGGGCAGAACTGCCATTTTGTACATCAATACGACATTTTTTCAGTTATAATCCGTTGATTATATGACATTTAGGCAGATATTAAGGAATAAAGGCCAATGGCAGGGAATTTGATAAATACTAAGCGAATCCGGTTCCGGACCCGCAGATCAGAGACCGGACGAGAAGTGTTAAACAGAAAAAAACTAAAAACTAAACAATATGAACTTCAACAACTTTACAATTAAATCGCAAGAAGCCGTGCAGACTGCGGTTAATCTGGTACAGAACCGCGGACAGCAGGCATCGAGCCCGAACATTTGCTGGCAGGTGTGCTGAAGGTGGGTGAAAACGTAACCAATTTCATCTTCCAGAAACTCGGCATGAACGCACAGCAGGTGACCACCGTGCTTGACAAACAGATTGCTTCGTTACCGAAAGTTTCAGGAGGCGAACCTTATCTGAGCCGCGAAAGCAACGAGGTATTGCAAAAGTCAATCGACTACTCCAAGGAACTGGGAGATGAATATGTTTCACTGGAAGCCATCCTTCTGGCATTGCTGAATGTGAAAAGTACCGCTTCTTCCATCCTGAAAGATGCCGGAATGACAGACAAGGAACTGCGTGTAGCCATCAATGAGCTGCGCCAGGGACAGAAGGTTACTTCACAGTCAAGTGAAGACACCTATCAGTCACTGAACAAGTATGCCATCAAACCTGATTGAGGCTGCCCGTAACGGCAAGCTGGATCCGGTGATCGGACGTGACGAAGAAATCCGCCGTGTCCTGCAGATCCTGAGCCGCCGTACGAAGAACAACCCGATCCTGATCGGTGAACCGGTACCGGTAAGACCGCCATCGTGGAAGGACTGGCACAACGTATCCTGCGGGAGATGTTCCGGAGAACCTGAAGAACAAACAGCTCTATTCACTGGATATGGGTGCCCTCGTTGCCGGAGCCAAATACAAAGGCGAGTTCGAGGAACGTCTGAAATCGGTCATCAACGAGGTAACCAAGTCTGACGGAAACATCATCCTGTTCATTGATGAAATCCATACCCTGGTAGGAGCCGGAAAAGGTGAAGGAGCATGGATGCTGCCAACATTCTGAAACCTGCTCTGGCACGTGGCGAACTGAGAAGTATCGGTGCAACCACCCTTGACGAATATCAGAAATATTTCGAAAAGGACAAGGCACTGGAACGCCGGTTCCAGACCGTCATGGTGAACGAGCCTGACACCGCAAGCTCCATCTCTATCCTGCGAGGACTGAAGGAACGTTATGAAAACCACCATCAGGTGCGTATCAAAGACGAAGCCATCATCGCAGCCGTAGAACTGAGTAACCGGTATATCACCGAACGTTTCTTGCCGGATAAAGCCATCGACCTGATGGATGAAGCCGCCGCCAAGTTGCGTATGGAACGTGACTCACTGCCGGAAGAACTCGACGAAATCGAACGTCGGTTGAAACAGCTTGAAATCGAACGCGAGGCTATCAAGCGTGAAAAAGACGAAGCCAAGCTGCTCAGCTGAACAAGGAAATCGCCGAACTCAAGGAACAGGAAACTTCGTACAAGCCAAATGGCAAAGCGAAAAGCAACTGGTAAACAAGATACAGGAGAACAAGAAGGAAATCGAACAGCTGAAGTTTGAAGCCGACAAGGCTGAACGCGAAGGCGACTACGGACGGGTTGCAGAAATCCGCTACGGAAAGTTGCAGGCACTGGAAAATGAAATCAAGTCAATCCAGGAAGACCTGAAGCATAAGCAAGGCGACAATGCCCTCATCAAAGAGGAAGTCACCGCTGAAGACATCGCCGACGTAGTATCACGCTGGACAGGTATACCGGTCAGCAAGATGCTGCAAAGCGAACGCGAAAAGCTGCTCCATCTGGAAGACGAACTTCACAAACGGGTTATCGGACAGGACGAGGCCATTCAGGCCGTAGCCGACGCAGTACGCCGAAGCCGTGCCGGACTGCAAGACCCGAAACGTCCGATCGGTTCATTCATCTTCCTGGGTACGACGGGTGTCGGTAAGACCGAACTGGCCAAGGCACTGGCAGAATACCTGTTCGATGACGAATCGCTGATGACACGTATCGACATGAGTGAATATCAGGAGAAGCATACCGTGTCACGACTCATCGGTGCGCCTCCGGGATACGTTGGCTATGATGAAGGTGGACAGTTGACCGAAGCCGTACGCCGTAAACCCTACTCCGTTGTCCTGTTCGATGAAATCGAAAAGGCACATCCGGATGTATTCAACATCCTGTTGCAGGTATTGGACGACGGCCTCTGACCGACAACAAGGGACGTACGGTAAACTTCAAGAATACCATCATCATCATGACGTCCAACCTGGGAAGTGCTTACATCCAGAGCCAGTTTGAGAAAATAAACGACCAGAACCACGACCAGATAGTAGAAGAGACCAAGACCGAAGTGATGAACATGCTGAAGAAGACGATCCGTCCGGAATTCCTGAACCGTATCGACGAAACTATCATGTTCCAGCCGCTGAACCGTCCGCAGATCGAACAGATTGTCCGCCTGCAAATCAACGGCATTCAGAAAATGCTGAATGAAAACGGCGTAACCTTACGGATGACCGATGAAGCCGTAGACTTTATCGCCACCGCAGGATACGATCCCGAATTCGGTGCCCGTCCGGTTAAACGGGCCATCCAGCGCTATCTGTTGAACGATTTGTCCAAGAAACTCCTTTCACAGGAAGTTGACAGAAGCAAACCGATCATTGTGGAACGCAGCGGTGATTCGCTGAAATTCCGCAACTGACAAACAGGATTTTAAAGGGAAGTCTGCAAAGATTTCCCTTTTAATTTTAAATCTCTATCAAACATTTTTCACTGATCGTTGTTATATATTCGTAACTAAACGAATCATTAAATTTAACGTGAGTTCGATGAATTCAAAATAAGGCAAGCAGTGTATCAATGGTTCTCGTAAGATTGATACACGGCTTCTCAGGAAAACAGCAGTATGCTGCTATAGCACCCAAGAGATTTACAATGAAATTATCAAAGGATCTATGTCTTGAATGTCCCACTCGTGCAATATTCTTGAGTTCGTCATTAACGGTTTCTATAATGGCTCGCTTTCTAAGAAGTAGTTTGTCTGAAAGTAACATCAATACACCTTTCATATTGCTTTTCAACTTGGTGATAAGCTGTATGCCATCAACAAACAATCTTTGGAAGAGATTCTTGCTGATATATCCCTTGTCACCAACAAGCTTACCATATATAAAATCCACAAAGGATTTGTATTCCAAAGTTTTACGGTCATCTATATCACCGGGAGTAATCATGAAATTCAAAATCTCCCACCCTCGTTGCATATCAGATGCAATTTGAATCCGAAGGACCATCCCATGGAGCATTTCCCTCTTTGCGCAATTCCTTTAAACGTCTTATGGATATGGATTCTCTGGTTTTTGCATACCCGTAAAGGGGTACTGTCAACAAAACTGATACCCGTACATTTGCCCAAAAGTACTTTTCTAATGAACAGCGCTAACGGGATGGCTACTTCTTTTTCCAGTTCAACAAAACGGTTATAAGAAACGACCTTGGGAAAGAGGTGGCGCATATGTTTGCAGACCTTTTCTTGATAGAAATGCTTCAGGCAACGATAACCTGAATCATGAAAAAATATCAGGATTAGTATAATTTCCGCTTTGGACATGGTGGAATCACGGTGATACTTACGCTTTTTGGTAGATGGAAGAGTGTATTTGGCCATCATTGCATCAAAAAACTAGCAGAAATCATCTGCCATACAAAATAATTCTATAACTTTGCATTCGGTGATCATAGCGATTATTGTTCGTAATTCTCTGTTTTTCAGCACCATAAAGATACAACAATTTTCACTAATCACCAATATTATAGATAGTTATAATTCATCGAACTCACGTTAAATTTAAAAACATTATGAGAAAGAGAGGTATGTTGGTGGCAGTAGCCGCTATGGCTATGGCCATGTCAGTAAACGCACAGAAAGCGTATGAAGGAACTAAATTTTTCGACAACTGGTATGTCGGTCTGAACGGTGGAGGAATCACTCCGACTTCACACTCTGCATTCTGGAAGAACATGCGCGGAACAGTCGGCGTAGAACTGGGTAAGCAGGTAACTCCGGTATTGGGTATCTCATTCCAGGGATTGACCGCAGTAAACACATCCATGAGCCGCACTGCATTTGATGCATTAAGTCTGACTGCAAACGGAAAAATCAATCTGAACAACTTGTTCTGGGGCTATAACGGTACTCCCCGTCTGTTCGAAGTAGAAGCAGTTGCCGGTATCGGCTGGGGCCATGATTTCATGAACTCAGGCTACGGATGGGACAACAGCTATGTGACCAGCCGCTTCGGTGCAAGTTTCAACTTCAATCTGGGAGAAGAAAAAGCATGGTCAGTCAACTTCAAGCCTGCTGTAGTATACCGCATGGACGGAAAGTTCGCACAGCAGCTGAATGTCAACAAGTCAGCCATCGAACTGCTGGCCGGAGTAACTTACCACTTCAAGGGCAGCAACGGAAAACGTTACATGACAATCCAGCGTCCGTATGATGCAGCCGAAGTGGCTATGCTGAACGACAAGGTAAATGCTTTGCGTGAAGCAGTAGCAGCCAACGAAGCAGCTTTGGCCGAAAGCGCAGCCGTAGCAGATCAGTTGCAGCGTCAGTTGACTGAATGTCAGAATGCACCGAAACAGGTAGAGACAATCGTGTCTAACACGAATACCATGTCACTGGAATCTGTCATCACCTTCCGTCAGGGTAGCGTAAGCATCTCAGCCGACCAGACTCCGAACGTTGAACGTATCGCTACTTACATGAAGAATCACCCGAAGAGCACTGTCTCCATCAAAGGTTTCGCATCACCCGAAGGAAAGATCGAAGTGAACGAAAGAATTGCCAGACAACGTGCAGAAGCAGTCAAGAACATGCTGGTCAACAAATATAAAATTGACTCCAAGCGTATCACAGCTGAAGGTCAGGGTATCGGAAACATGTTCTCAGAAGCTGACTGGAACCGTGTAAGTATCGCAACACTGAGCGAAAAAGAATAAAAGAGCACTTCCGGATGGAAGCATAAAAAAGGAACCTTTCGGGGTTCCTTTTTTATTTCAGAAATCTTCAGATTCAGATTATTCGCTGACAGCCGGTTTTTCAACAAACTCTGTTTCACCGCCAGCAACCAGCAGATCATACCACTGGATCAGTTTCTTGATATCGCTGGTGTGCACACGGTCGCGGTCATAGTTAGGCAATACTTCAGCCATGAAAGCGTGCAGTTCTTCTGCAGAAGCTTTACGGAAATCCAAAGAAGCAGCCTGTCCGTTTTCCTTTGTCTTTACAGATTCCAGTACTTCAGCCAGGGGAACTTCTTCAGCATCGGTATACATAGCAATATCACCCAAAGAGATTACTTTATCACTGGCATAGATCGGCATTCTCTTTTTATCTGCAACTGATTCTACAATCAGCATATTCTTAGCCTGAGAAATCAGCTTATATAATCCCGGTTTACCCGAGATAGCCAAAATAGTTTTCAACATAGCGAGTAAATGTTTAAGTTTAATATTCAGCTGACAAAAGTACAATTCACGAATGAAATACACAAACTATTTGCATGCTTTTATGCATCCCAGTTCCTGAATAATTTGCCTGAGTTGAGGTTCCACCGGATTTATGCCGTCGTTTGTAAGAATAAAGTCTGCTCTCTTGCATTTCAGTTCCTCATCCATCTGGGCAGCAATCCGTTCACGAATCCGTTCCTCCGGAACTCCGTCGCGCTCCATAGCCCGTGAAATCCGTATTTCCAACGGTGCATATACCATCAGGACACGATCCACGCCACGGTCAAACCCGGACTCAAACAAAATAGCACTTTCCATCCCCACCAGTTCTCTTCCCTGTTGTTTCAACCCGTCGGCCCACAACAGAAAGTCTTCATACACCCGGGGATGTATAATGTGATTCACGCGTTCTGCATGCGCTCTGGAAGCAAAAAGATAACCGGCCAGCAATGTTTTATTCAGCTGCTGTCCACAATAAACTTCCTCTCCCAGCAAGGCAATCAGTTCACGACGGATCTCCGGATGAGTCAGGGTCAGTCTTTTTGCTCCCGGTCGGTATCGTAGACAGGGATTCCCCAGCTCTCCAACAAGCGGGAAACATAAGATTTCCCGCTTCCGATTCCTCCAGTAATTCCCAGTTTAATCATATGTTTCCGTAACTTGCTGTTCTTCGATCAGATAATCCGCAGAAGAAGGGATGACACGCACCCGACTGGCATAGGGCGAGAATGTCTGTACAGAAAGGGGAACTCGCTCCTCCTTGTTCCGTAACAGATCTTTATAATGAATTCCTATAAAGAAGTCATTGGCTGTTACCTCCTTGAAATGTTTCAGTCCGACCTGGAAAGTAACCTGTGCTTTGGACGGGAAAGTCCGAAGCACTTTTCCCGGAGGGAAATCAACTCCCACAATGGGCACATCTACTGTTTTTTCGGAATACATATCCACATAAACAGACATATCATTGGTAGCCGGCACAAACTTGGCACCTTTTACCTTGCGGATCGCTACACGCTGATTCAGTGTATCCGTAATATTCTCCAGTTCCAGAGGCTGGGTATAAGCCGCCGTTATCGAGCCAAGCACTTCCTTCGGCGCATAGACCATGACCGAATCAGGACTGAAATGAATGTCGGAACATAATATTGTCTTCCTGCTGAGGACATGACCATCCAGGACGACAGGAACTTTCTTGGCCTTGCTTCCGTATAAATGATTTCCAGCGTATCGGGACGGACAGACAAAAGCTGGTGGAAGTATTCAACTGAGTAGCAACTTTCTTAAAGATCTCAGCAGAAGAAATATGTACATGATCTCCACGATCCCGATATTCTTCAAAATCGAAGGAAACAGGGAAAAAGGTTCTTCCCAACATATAATTCAACAATACGGTTCCCCGATCCTCTACCCGCACCCGGATCTCATCAGGCAATTCAGAAGTCAGCACAACTTCTTTCGGGACATTACGCAGACGGACGGGCATCTTGAATTCTGCCTGATAAAGATCATTCATGGTCTGCATCAGCCAGAAGCAGAAAGATACGAAATACAAAAAAAAGGAAAACCAGAAATTCCCTGCTCTTCTGACTAAGCAGGAATTTCTGATCCTTCCTTGATATCATCAAATAATATGTCCTTATGTTCTTCTTATCGAACATAGCATAAAATTTTTATTTATTTGCCTGAGCCTGGGCATCAGCATAAATAGAGTTTTTGTCTACTTTGATTTTTACGCCAGATGCAATTTCCACAATTACGGCATTGTCTTCTATTTCTTTAATCTTTCCATAAATACCTCCGGCAGTAATTACAGACTGTCCTACTTCCAGATTTTTACGGAAGTTGGCAATCTCTTTCTGCTTTTTGTTCTGAGGACGGATCATAAAAAAGTACATGATAGCAAAGATAGCCACCATCATGATCAGGAAAGAATAGTCAGCACCACCTTGGGCCTGTAACATGACATTCAACACGTTCATACGTTTCTTCTAGTTTTTGATTAATATTAAGCTACGCAAATATATCAATTTTTGGTTAGCTTATTCTCCTTTTTTAATTGATTAACAATTCCGTCCAATGTACCATTGATGAAACCACCGCTCTTCGGGGTACTATACAACTTGGCAATTTCCACGTATTCATTCAAAGAAACATTCACAGGAATATTGGGGAAACTCAGAATTTCAGCCAAAGCAATCTGCATGATCACCACGTCCATCACAGCTACACGGTTCAGATCCCAGTTCTTTGAACCTTCACTGATCAAATGACGATAATAATCTGCATTCAGGATTGTACGGCGGAACAGACGGCGCGCAAACTCCTGACCTTCCTCATCCTTAAATTCGGGCAAGAGTTCCTGCTTGTCACCGTTCTTCGGATCAAAACGCTTGATCGTCTTCAGAACAAAAGTATCTACAATTTCCTTATCGTCATTCCAGTACAGACTCTGGTCTTCCAACACTTCATCCAAAGCAGCATTGTTGAAAATGATCTTCTTATAGATCTTTCTCCATACCTCACGGTCTTCCTCGTAAGAAGAAGTTTCGCTGACCATGTATTCCTTATAAATATCACTTTCCATGATCTGCTCACACAGCTTCTTCACAAAATCACCTTCGTTTTCCCAGGTTTTCTTCTGTGAACTGGCAAATTCATTCAACTGCCGGTTGACTTCCAACTGAGCAATGAAGCGGTTTTCTACAAATTTAGTGTTAGGACGAAGATCTTCTTGAGTAGGCACCATTTTACTTTTCGCAGTATCCAATCGCTTATTGGCATACTTTGTAACTTCGACCATCAAGAGCAAGAGATAGTTATATAAATCGTATGCTTTGGATAAGCTGAAGAACAACTCCTTTTCTGCAGTATCCAAGTTTTTACCACCGTTCTGATAATAAGCATAGATTATCTGAACTATCTTAAGACGAATAAGACTCTGTTAATCATACTAACTAATAACAATATTATTTTTATGCAAAAGTAAAATAAAATCCCAACATAGCATACAAAGAATGGCATTTTTTTCTGTTTTTTTTTGCTTTTATATATTTTTATCATCTTCGTATTTTGAAATAAGCAATAAAATAAAGAAATTTGAGCGTCTTTTTAAGTAATGAATAAATCTATGGAAGATCAGAACAAGAACATCATGAAAGAAGGCGACAAGGAAATAGTCTTCTCAAAAACCATTAAAGCCGGTAAACGCATCTACTATCTGGATGTGAAGAAGAATCGAAAAGAGGAAATGTTTCTTGCTATTACGGAAGTAAAAGGTGGTTTCTGGGGAAGGAAATGATTCTTCAGTGAGTTTTGAAAAACATAAGATATTCCTCTATAAAGAAGATTTCGAGAAATTTATGAACGGACTGCACCAGGCGATCCAATACATTGAACATGAACAAGGACCAATCTTAGGGGAAAGACATCCAAATACTCACGAAATGCAAGAAGAGCCTTATCGGAAAACAGTCATCTCAGCGCAGATGAAATAAAAATCGATATCGATTTCTAATTCATGCATTCAGAATACGAAAGCCACGAAGGTAATATAACTTTTCATGTGTATCCCCGCCTCCTGTGGCTTTCGCATAACCTCACTCTTTATTGGCTATCATACACCTTATTTATATATAGGAAAAAACTCTCTGCCAAAAGATCAAACTTCAGCTACCTTCCCAACAAAGAAGGAATTATTTTGGTTATTTCAAAGGAAATCACTACCTTTGCAGCGCTTTTTTAAGCTCATCGTGTGATATACCACATCGTGTGATGGCGAATTAAGCAAGAGATAATAAACTTAATTTAGAGTAACACAAAAAGATTTGAAAAATGAAATCAATCGAAATCAAAGGTTCTTTGAGAACTGAAACTGGAAAGAAAGCTACTCACAGCTTGCGTAAAAACAACGGCGTACCTTGCGTATTGTACGGTATCCAGAAAGACGAAAACGGCAACCCGGTTGCTACTCACTTCACTGTAACAACTGACGGTCTGCGTAACTTGGTATACACACCTCACATCTATGTAGTAGACTTGAACATTGATGGCAAAGTTGTAAACGCTATCATGAAAGATATCCAGTTCCACCCTGTAACTGACGCTATCCTGCACGTTGACTTCCTGCAGATCGACGAAGCTAACCCGATCGTTATGGAAGTTCCTGTACAGTTGGAAGGTTTGGCTGAAGGTGTTAAAGCCGGTGGTAAATTGGCTCTGCAGATCCGTAAGCTGAAAGTTAAAGCTCTGTACAACGTAATTCCTGAACGTCTGATCGTTGACGTAACTAGCCTGGGTCTGGGTAAGACTATCAAGGTAGGTGAATTGAACTACGAAGGTCTGCAACTGTTGAACGCTAAGGAAGCTGTAGTTTGCGCAGTTAAATTGACTCGTGCTGCTCGTGGTGCACAGGCTGCTGCAGGTAAATAATTTGTTTCAATAAATTGAAATCAACAAATCCCTTTCAATGAAATATTTGATCGTAGGACTGGGAAACATCGGTGAAGAATACCGGAATACCCGTCACAATATAGGATTTATGGTATTGGACGCCCTTGCAAAGGCGTCCAATATTGTTTTTACCGACGGACGCTACGGGGCAACCGCCTCTATGTCGGTAAAAGGACGACAACTGTTGCTCCTTAAACCTTCCACTTATATGAATTTAAGCGGAAATGCCGTACGTTACTGGATGCAACAGGAGAAAATTCCTTTAGAAAATGTACTCATCGTTGTTGATGATCTGGCTCTGCCGTTCGGAACTCTCCGCCTGAAAGGAAAAGGAAGTGATGCCGGCCACAATGGTCTGAAACATATTGCTGCAACCCTAGGAACGCAAAACTATGCACGCCTGCGTTTCGGAATAGGAAATGACTTTCCGAGAGGAGGACAGATAGATTTCGTACTGGGACACTTCAGCGAAGAGGACACCAGCTAATGCCCGAACGTCTGGAAATGGCAGGAGAAATCGTCAAAAGCTTTTGCCTTGCCGGTTTGAACATAACCATGAATCAATACAACAACAAATAACAAAAGAACATTATGCCCGAAGCAAGAATAGACAAATGGATGTGGGCTACCCGCATCTTCAAAACACGTACCATTGCTGCCGAAGCTTGCAAGAAAGCAGAATATGTATCAATGGTGCTCAGGCAAAACCATCCCGTATGGTCAAGCTGGAGATGTCATACAGGTTAAGAAACCGCCTATTACATACTCATTCAAGGTGCTGCAGGCCATAGAGAAACGTGTCGGCGCCAAACTGGTTCCGGAAATGATGGAAAATGTCACCACACCAGATCAGTATGAACTGCTGGAAATGAGTAAAATCAGCGGATTCGTAGGAAGAGCAAAAGGAACAGGAAGACCGACCAAAAAAAGACCGTCGTGACTGGATGAATTCTTTACACCGGAGTTTATCGGAGATTTCGATTTTGACTGGGATGATGACGAAGAGGAAAACGAAGAGTAATCAATCCTGAAAAGTTTGAAATGCCCATATAGAAAAAAGAGACCGCAGGCCCTCTGCTGAATTTTCAACAGAAAGGCCTGCGGTCTTTTTTTATTCAATGCTTTTCTGCTCAGACAGGCTCTTTGGCAAGATCTTGCTCTTTCCACTGACAAAGTCCTTGCAGATTTGTTTCCTCACCAACAACCCACATTACATCACCTGCCTGTAAAGGAATATGGACATCCGGAGCATGCAGCGAAACATCTCCAGCGGATTCAATACCGACAACAAGGCAATGAAACTGATTGCGGATTCCACATTCCAGAATTGTATGTCCGACAAAAGGAGAAGACTTGTCAACCACAAACTGCTTCAGCTGCATTTCCCGCTTCTCAAAATCATCATCCATACAAGCAGTAGAAACCTTCTCTGCCTGTGCTGCAAATTGCGACAACTGCTCATCGGTACCAATTACCTGAATCGTATCGCAGGGATATAACCGGTTATCTCCACCGGGAATATTGATGCGATGTGTTCCACGTATGATGGAGCCACATGCACACCATATTTCTTTCCAAGGTCCAGTTCTCTCAATGTACGTCCGGCCCAAAGCGAGTCAGCAGGTATGACAAAATCGCTCAAGTGAATATCCCTATCCAATAAAGATCCGGCATATTCCGGACGCTTCTCTCCCAAAAATTCCTGCCGCATATCCTTCGAGCGGAGATTCTGAACAAATGTCCGCTCCAGCACAATTGACTGTTTCTTGAGAAAACGAGATACAATCATACCCGTAACAACCACAATTGCAATAGCTACGACCAAAGCAACTGAAGCCTGATATAAATCTTTGATAATATAGACAACGAACGAAATCGCAATGACAATACGGAGTAAAATAACCGAAATCAACGGTGCATGATTAAACCGGCTGTCACGCCACAGAGCCCGGAATTCTTCCGAATGATTCTTCTTCATAATCAGGGCACGGAGAAATGGAGCCACGGCACCAATCGTTATTACAGCTCCCAGCAAACGTCCCCAGAAATCTCCCAGCTGCATGACCAAAGGAACAATCAAATGCAGGCATAAAGCTGTAACGGCAATTGCCAATACCGCATAAACCAATACAATACGCACGATGGCGGTCAGCAGTTTTTTCCAGTTATTGGAATGATTGACCGGCTGAACTCCTGAAGAGTAACGCTCCAGCAAATGACGCCAGCGAGCCGGAATATACTTATCGGCTACCTGATAAGCCGGAACAGCCAAACGTATCATATAAGGTGTGAGAAAAGTCGTGATTACAGATACGGCTACAACAATGGGATAAAGGAAATGGCTTGTCACCTGAAGACTGACTCCCAATGATGCAATAATAAAGGCAAATTCACCAATCTGTGTCAGACTGAAACCACATTGCATCGCTGTCTTCAGCGGTTGGCCGGACAAAAGGACTCCGGCTGTACCAAAAATGGTCTGTCCGAGCAGCACCGCTATCACCAGAGCTATAATCGGACCGATATATTCGACAATCATACCCGGATCTACCATCATTCCGACAGAAACGAAGAAGATGGCTCCAAACAGATCTTTTACCGGAGAAACCAATTTGACGATATGTTCGGATTCAATAGTTTCCGAAAGAATGGATCCCATAATAAATGCACCAAAAGCAGGAGAGAAACCAACCTTGGCTGCTAAGACAACCATACCGAAACAGAGAGCAAGCGAAACAATCAATAAGGTTTCATCACTCATCAGACGGCGCACTCGCTTTAAGAACAGCGGGATCAGATAAATACCTACCACAAACCATAAGATAAGGAAGAAGACCAACTTCAGTATGCTGTACACCATCTCTCCCCCTTCGAAATTCTTACTGACGGCCATGGTGGACAACATAACCATCAAACAATCGCCAATATATCTTCCAGGATCAGAATACTAAGCACCAGCCGGCAAAACGTTGCTGGCGAAGTCCTAAATCATCAAAAGCCTTATAAATAATAGTGGTGGAAGACATGGCCAACATACCTCCCAGATAAATGCAGTCCATCCGTTTCCATCCGAACAGCCATCCAGTACACATTCCGACCAGAATCATACAAAAAATAATGGTACATGCTGAAATCACCGCCGGACCGCCTACTTTAACCAGCTTCTTGAAACTGAATTCCAGTCCCAAAGCAAAGAGGAGGAAGATTACACCAATATCTGACCAGGTCTGAATATTGGCAACATCAGTAACCGAGGGAGTCAATGAAAAATGAGGACTGGCAACAAAGCCCGCCACAATATACCCTAAAACAAGGGGCTGTTTGAGTTTTTTAAAAATCAGCGTAATTATACCGGCACACAAAAGAATTAAAGCCAGATCGCTGATTAAAGGAGCAAGATGCGACATACTTTTCGTCTTTTTAATACAGTCGCAAAAATACATAATAAATCGCTTCCTTGAAGCCTTCTGTCTCAGGAAAATTCAGGAACCAGACATTCAGACCTAATTCTGTACAAAAAAGAAAACATCCCTTTGTCCGAAATGCCTTTCTAAAGCAAGAAGGCTGTCAGGAAAAAAGGGATGTTCCTATATAGTCAGTTCAAATGTATCTGACCAACCGGAATCAATGACGGAAAGGCGGTTTGACAACCTGAGCTTTTAATTTACGCCCACGATTATCAACCAAATCTCAGTACCGCTTAGCATACTCGGCCTTTACATATCCCATACCAATACCTATCTTTCGGATCGGAGACATTGTTCCTGAAGTTACATGTCCTATCTCATTGCCTTCCGCATCTGTCAGCGTGTATCCATGACGTGGTATTCCCCGATCAATCATTTCAAATCCGACCAGTTTACGAGTCACACCTTCTGCTTTCTGACGTTCAAGAGCGGCCCGATTGGTAAAGTTCTTTCCGTCTACAAATTTCGTAATCCATCCCAGACCGGCTTCCAACGGAGAGGTGGTATCATCAATATCATTACCATACAGGCAGAATCCCATTTCCAGACGAAGCGTATCACGTGCTCCCAATCCGATCGGCTTGATGCCAAATTCTTCACCTGCACGGAATACTGCATCCCAGATAGTCATGGCATCTTGTGGATAGAAATATAATTCAAAACCGCCTGCTCCAGTATAACCTGTATTGGATATAATCACATTCTTACTCCTGCCAGTTCGCCGGTACAGAATGTATAATATGGAATGGCAGACAAATCCACACTCGTCAGTTTCTGCAATGTAGCCAGAGCCTTGGGACCTTGTACAGCCAATTGTCCGATATGGTCGGATGAATTTTCCAGTTCTGCTCCGACCTGATTGTGGGATACACACCAGTTCCAGTCCTTTTCAATATTAGCGGCATTCACAACCAACATGTACTTTTCGGGTTCATAGGCATACACCAAAAGGTCATCTACAATTCCGCCTGTTTCATTAGGGAAGCAAGTATACTGAACTTTCCCCGGTGTAAGTACAGCTGCATTATTCGAAGTAACCTGCTGAATGAACTCCAGCGCATGCGGACCTTTCACCCAGAATTCCCCCATGTGGGATACATCAAAGACTCCAACAGCCTGACATACCGTCAAATGTTCATCGATAATTCCTGAATATTCAATAGGCATGTTATAACCAGCAAATTCATGCATTTTAGCACCAAGAGCAATATGCTTCTCGGTAAAAGGAGTTGTTTTCATAATCTTAAGAGTTTAAGTAAAAGTAAGATTTATAGTATGTTTTTACGAGTATATTAGATCTTTCCAAAATATCCTTCTCAAAAAGGATAGTCGAAGCCAGAATCAGAACCGATCATCCGGCTTCCGTTTTCCTGAATTCTTTCAGCTGTATTATCAATACCGTTTAGCCGTCAGCTCTGCTATCTTTACGATGACACGCATTGCCTTTTCAATAGACTGTACCGGTACAAACTCATATCGGCCGTGGAAATTCAAACCACCGGCAAAGATATTCGGACAAGGAAGTCCCTTGAACGACAGTTGGGCTCCGTCTGTTCCACCACGAATAGCTTTTACTTTCGGCTCAACCCCAGCCTCCTGCATGGCCGCAAAAGCAATGTCAATGATATGCATCAATGGCTCTACCTGCTGACGCATGTTATAATATTGATCCTTGATCTCAATCTTTACAGTACCATCTCCATATTTTTCATTGATACGGGCCGCACATTCTGACATCAGTTTCTTGCGGATCTCGAATTTCTGACGGTCATGGTCACGGATTATATATGCCAAAGTGGTTTGTTCCACTTCACCTTCCATACCAATCAGATGATAGAATCCTTCATAGCCCTCTGTAGTTGCCGGAGCCTCATTAGCCGGTAGCATGGAAATGAATTCATTTGCTACAAGCAAGGAATTTATCATCTTATTCTTGGCATATCCTGGATGTACATTACGTCCTTTTACACAGATTTTGGCTGAAGCGGCATTGAAATTTTCAAATTCCAACTCACCGACTTCTCCTCCATCCATTGTATAGGCCCATTGAGCTCCGAACTTCTCTACATCAAATTTATGAGCTCCCAAACCAATCTCTTCATCAGGATTAAAGCCGATACGGATCTTTCCATGTTCAATTTCCGGATGTTCTTTCAAATAAGCGACAGCTGCAACGATCTCGGCAATACCGGCCTTATCATCCGCTCCCAGCAAGGTATGACCATCTGTTACGATCAAATCTTCCCCAATATGATCTTTCAGTTCAGGAAACTGACGGGGAGAAAGAACAATGCCATCGCTTGCACACAACGTAATATCCGAGCCATCATAGGAACTCACAATACGCGGCGAAACATTTTCTCCACTCATGTCCGGACTTGTATCCATGTGAGCAATGAAACCAATGGTCGGAATTTTCCGATCCACATTAGCCGGAAGTGTTGCAAAAAGATATCCATTCTCGTCCAAAGAAATCTCTTCAAGCCCTAAAGCTTCCAGTTCTGTCTTCAGATATTGTGCAAACACCATCTGCTTGGCCGTACTGGGAGTAACCCCTGTCGATTCATCAGATTGTGTGTCGAAAGTTACATACTTCAAAAAAACGTTCAATTACTGTCATATTATCAATCATTACTTGTTTTAACACGTGTAAAATTAAGAAATAGCCACTGAACAGCCAAATACATTACCATTTTTTCGTAAATAGCAAGGTAGATTTAATTTTTTTATTTGCACTGAGTTTCGTAATTTTGCACCCAGTATAAGGATACAACCTTATTGTCAACGATCACAGAAGATATATGAAAGAAAAATTATTAACATGCCTGGTTTGCCTGTTTGGCTCACTCGGTTCATGTCAGCTCAGGAGATCTCCTCCTCAGACACCATTCAGAATCCAATCGAACAGACGGTTTCCCCAACAGACAGTATTTCTTCCCGCCCCTTAAGCAAAAAAGAACTCAGACGCCAGAAGGTGGCCAAAAGAAATTTTCATTATAACATACTGGGAGGTCCCAGCTATACCCCTGATTTCGGCGTTCTGATAGGTGGAACAGCTTTGATGACTTTCCGAATGGATCCTAAGGATACAACCATGCAGCGCTCTGTCATCCCGGCTTCCATGGCTTTCATGTTTACCGGAGGATTGAACATCATGGTAAAACCCCAGCTGTTTTTCAAGAATGACCGTTTCAGAATCTTCGGCCAGTTCATTTATAAAAATACGCAAGAAAATTATTATGGCGTAGGCTACGATACGAACAAGAATTACGAACGTGGAAAAACAACCAGCCAATATCAATATAGCGGTCTGCAGATCAACCCTGGTTCCTGTTCCGACTCAAAGAAAGCAATTTCTTTCTAGGCCCTCAGATTGATCTGAACTATGACAAGATGAAAGATGTAGCCGAAGGAATTACCCGCGATCCTTCTTATGTCGAAGCAGGAGGAAACACTGAAGGTTATTCAAACTTCAGTTCCGGACTGGGATTCCTGCTGACTTATGATACACGTGACATTCCGGCTAATCCATACAAGGGTATGTACCTTGACTTCAGAGGGATCATGTATCAGAAATGGCTGGGAGGAGATAACAATTTCTACCGGCTGGAACTGGATTACCGCCAATACCTGACCGTCGGCAAAAGAAAAGTTCTGGCATGGAGCGCCCAAAGCAAGAATGTACTTGGCAATCAAATTCCCCTGAACAAATATATACTAACAGGAACTCCATTTGATCTACGAGGATATTATATGGGACAATACCGAGATAAAAGCTCCCACCTTGTTATGGCCGAATACAGACAGATGTTCAATACAGACAAAAGTAACTGGATCAAACGAGTTGTTTCTCATTTAGGTTATGTCGTTTGGGGAGGCGTAGGATTTATGGGACCTGACCCGGTAAACATCGAAGGTGTCCTGCCGAATGCCGGAGTCGGACTGCGTATAGAAGTACAGCCCCGTATGAATGTACGTCTGGATTTCGGACGTAACTTCGTCAACAAGCAGAATTTATTCTATATTAATATGACAGAGGCATTCTGATCTCCAGTCTTCAGATTATTTTCTATATAACAAAAAGGTCGTCTCAGCATAGCTAAGACGACCTTTTTATTGGGGTTCATATTACTTCACAATCAAAAGCAGCTTGATCCGTCAAAACAATGTGTACAAACCTTACATTTTGGCAAACCAATAGCTTCAATCAAAGTTTCAAGCGTATTAAACTTCAAGGAAGTTAATCCGAAACGGGCACGGATACGTTCTACAAGCTCCTTATATTCGGGAGAATCTGTAGTAGCATATTTATCCAGCTTAGCATTCTCATCTCCCTCTATCTCTTTAATGATCCGACGAGTTATCAGCTCCATATCACTCTTGGAAGAAGTAAAGCCGATAAAAGGACATCCATAAATCAGAGGAGGACAAGCAATACGCATATGAACTTCTTTTGCTCCATAATCATAAAGTACATTTACATTATCGCGCAACTGAGTACCACGTACAATAGAATCATCACAGAACAAGATACGCTTACCCTGCAACATGGCACGGTTAGGAATAAGTTTCATCTTTGCAACCAAAGAACGCATGGCCTGATTACTTGGTGTAAAACTACGAGGCCAGGTCGGTGTATATTTTGCAATGGCACGATGATAAGGAACACCCTTTCCTTCTGCATATCCCAAAGCCATTCCTACTCCTGAATCCGGAATACCACAAGCACAGTCCACTTCTGAATCATCATTCTGTCCCATCTTATATCCGCTCATAAAGCGTACGTCTTCTACATTCTTTCCTTCATAACAGGACACCGGAAATCCGTAATATACCCACAGGAAAGAACATACCTGCATCTTCTCATTCGGTTTACGCAACTGCTCCAAGCCATCGGCCCGCATCCGAATAATTTCGCCAGGACCTACAAAACGCTCAATCTCATAATCCAAATTAGGGAAACTGCTTGATTCACTGGTAGCCGCATAAGCTCCTTCCTTTTTTCCGATTACGATAGGAGTACGTCCCCATTTATCACGAGCAACAATGATACCATCCTCTGTCAGTATCAGCATGGAGCAAGAACCTTTAATCTTATTGAAGACGTTCTCTATACCTTCCACAAAATTCTTTCCCTGAATAATAAGCAGTGCTATCAATTCCGTCTGATTAGCCCGGCTCATGCTCATTTCTGAAAAATGCATATTGGAGTCAAGCAACTCCTTTACGAGCTCATCTGAATTGTTAATCTTCGCAACTGTTACAATGGCAAAACGTCCTAAATGAGAATTTATCATAATTGGCTGAGGATCCGTATCGCTGATTACACCTATACCAGCCTTCCCTTTAAACTTAGGAAGTTCATCCTCAAATTTGGTTCGAAAGTATGAACTTTCCAAACTATGAATGGAACGCATGAAACCTTCACCTTCTGCATAAGTAGCCATACCGGCGCGTTTCGTTCCTAAATGCGAATTATAATCTGTACCGTAAAATAAATCGGTCACACATTCAGCCTTTGCGACTGTTCCGAAAAAGCCTCCCATCTTTCCTTTCTGTTATGTTTATTAATTTTGTATGCTTGTGCAAAATTACGAAAAAAAGAAAAATCTGAAAACAAAGAAGACTATATATTTCAACGCAACTTCCGCGCTGGAAAAGGCATAAAAAAAAGTCACTTCCCATACAAGAAGTGACTTTTGGTAGCCCGTGGGGGAATCGAACCCCCCTTTCAAGAATGAAAATCTTGCGTCCTAACCGATAGACGAACGGGCCATCCTTTCACATCGGAGAACCGGATGTA
>ENA-OQAN01000538-OQAN01000538.1-human-gut-metagenome-genome-assembly--contig:-NODE-538-length-19845-cov-2.121716_pt1 | contig 19845 bp, 32 predicted proteins | sample MGYA00242735_ERZ504527 | MGnify/ENA primary metagenome ERZ504527 (study PRJEB26092, sample SAMD00036230) | human gut metagenome | host: Homo sapiens | study: EMG produced TPA metagenomics assembly of... | reverse complement strand
CCATTAATATAATCGAGACAAGCTTGTTCTTTCTCGTATGGGGTGAATCTTTCTCTTCTAGACATAAAAATACCTCTTAAGTAGATTTTAGGTATTTACCTTGTCTACTTAAGAGGTATCATATCAATTTGCCAAGAGTGCTTTGTAGCTTATTTACGATTTTGCTTACCGGCATTACGGTTTTTCTTTGGTTTACTTGCAATTGCTTGAGTATTTTTTGGTGTTACATCTTTACGCTTGATTGGTGTAGTACGAGGTGCTTTTGGAGGGTTCTTTTTGAACTCTTCAGCAACTTTTTCTTTCAAGCGAGGTTTGATGATGTAGTTGGTAATCAACTGTTGGATAATAGAGAAGATACCACCAACGAACCAGTAGAGGATTACGGCTGCAGGTGAGCTAATACCAAAGAAAATCATCATGATTGGCATACTGTACATCGTCGCTGCCATTTGTTTACGTTGCTCTTCAGGAACTTGTTGAATAGACAACCAAGATTGGAAGTAGTAAAGAGCTGCGATGATGATAATCAATGGGAAGTCACGGTGACCAAGGTTAAACCAGAGGAAGTTATCTTGGAGTACACCAGGAGTGTAACGTGCTGCGTAGTAGAGTGCTGAGAAGAACGGGAACTGAATCAATAGAGGAAGACAGCCGACACCACCCATCAAGCTTAGACCGTTTTCACGCTGAGCTTGCATGAGTCAGACTGGGCAGCCATTTTTTCTTCTTGAGTTTCAGCGTTACGCAAACGTTCGTTGATTGGTTCCAAGATAGGCGCAAGATATTCACGTTTTGCTGATTGGTAGGCTGCGCTACGAGATTGGTGAAGACCAAGTGGCAAGATAATCAAACGAACAATGATGGTAACAAAGATAATACCAAGACCAAAGCCGAGACCAAGATTATCAGCGAAGTAGGTGATGACGTGGCTCATAGGGCGACCAAGGAGGTTCCAGACCCAACCAGTAGGATTACCAGACTTATCAAGGCTCACACATCCTGATAGGAAGAAAAGCATGCTGGCAGCAAGCCCCATCAGGGCTAGACGTTTTTGATTTTTATTCACAATATCATTCCTTTTGTTTTTTAGTTATACTTGTCTATTTTACCTTTTTTTAAGAAAGAGAACAAGCTAAAAACGGTGGCTTCCTCTTAATTAGCCATCCGAAAATCGCTGTAATTTGAGAAGTTTGCCATGGTCACATCGACATAGGTTACTTTAGACCATTTTGAAGGTCCTTTTCGAACTTCTTGAATAAATTTAGCTAACTTAGCAGGATTGTCTGACTGAGCTAGGATTTCAACAGTTCCGTCGTCATTATTCCAAACCCGACCGTATATATCTCCAATATCTAGTGCTAGAGCATAGGTTGAATAACGAAAACCAACACCTTGGACTCTTCCTGAGACTAATAATCGTACTTTTGCATGGTCCACGACCTCCTTTTGAAAGCTCTTTCCTTTAGTATAATCCTTGCTATAAAGTCGGTCAAGTCCAAGATTTATCAAGGAATTTCTGCTATAATGAGTGTATGGAAATCATTCAATCAAAGCAAAATGCTAGCATTAAGTCTGCTAGAAAATTATTGCAGCGCAAGCACCGTAAAACTAGTTATCTTTTAGAAGGATGGCATCTTTTTGAGGAAGCAAAGGCAAGTGGTGCTGAGATTCTTCAAGTTTTCGTGCTTGAGGAAATGGCTGATTGTGTGGCTAATATGGCTAAGGTGAAGTTGGTTAGTCCAGAGGTGCTCAAGGAGCTCTGTGAAACTCAGACCCCCAAGGATTGTGGCAGAAGTTGCTAAACAATCTCAAGCCTTGCCAGAGTCTCTCTCAGGTAAGTACCTTCTCTTGGAGGATGTTCAGGATCCTGGCAATGTAGGAACAATGATTCGCACAGCGGATGCCGCAGGTTACGATGGAGTTTTTTTGTCAGACAGATCAGCTGATATTTATAATCAGAAGACCTTGCGTTCTATGCAGGGAAGTCATTTCCATCTTCCAATCTATCGTGGACCTATTCTTGACATGGTTGAGGCTTGCAAAAAGCAAGGGGTACCCGTCTTGGCAACGACTCTCTCAGATGTCTCGGTTGACTATAAAGCAGTTAAGACAGATGGTAATTTTGCCTTAGTGATGGGAAATGAAGGTCAAGGAATTAGTCAGGAAATGGCTGAGTCTGCTGATCAACTTGTACATATTAGCATGCCAGGTCAGGCGGAGAGTCTGAATGTTGCTGTGGCAGCAGGAATTCTCATGTTTAGTCTCTAGGTCTCAAGGATGATTTTAGGAGAAAACAACTGACTTTTAAAGTAATTTTAAGCACTAGTGGTATAATGAAGAAGCATTAGAAACATTAATGAGGTATTATTATGAAACGACCAGAAGATGATAAAGAATTCATGGAAGTGTGGGACATTTGATTTCACACCCACGTTTTCAAAAATTGGATGGGATTGTACAACACCATCATTCGACACGTTTAGAACACTCGGTTAATGTTAGTTACACCAGCTATAAGATTGCTAAAAAATTTGGCTGGGATGCAAGAGTACTGCTCGAGGCGGTCTCTTACATGACTTTTTCTATTATGATTGGCGAGTGACTAAATTTAATAAGAGTCATGCTTGGGTACACCCACGTATTGCTGTTCGTAATGCTAGAAAGCTTGTTAATCTAAATAAAAAAGAAGAGGATATTATCCTCAAGCATATGTGGGGAGCAACGATTGCACCGCCGAAGTATAAGGAATCTTATATTGTTACTATGGTGGATAAGTATTGGGCGGTTAAAGAAGCGGCGACACCCTTACGAAACCGAATTAAAAATCGTAAGTTTTTCCGTCGTAAGACCCTACAAAGCCACCACCAATAATTCATTATTTTAGGAGATAACTATGGAATCAAATGCAATTTATACGACTAGTGATGCGGGCTTAAGCCGCTTTTTCGGAAAGATTTATGGCCTTGTTGGTATGGGAGTGGGACTTTCAGCAGTCATTTCTTATCTGATGCTCTTTCCTCTCTCACATGTTTTTGTCAATATTCTCATGAATTATTCTTGGGTTTACATGGCAGCCCTCTTTTTAGAGTTTGGTTTGGTCTTTTTGGCTAGCGGTGCTGCACGAAGAAATACACCTGCAGCCCTACCTTTATTTTTGGTTTATTCCGCTTTGAATGGATTTACACTTAGTTTTATCATCGTTCAATACACGCAAGCTATAGTTTTTCAAGCTTTCCTTAGCACTGCCATTGTTTTCTTTATCATGGCCCTTATCGGAGTTAGCATTAAGCGAGATCTATCAGGCATGGCTAAGTTCCTTATGGCAGCCTTGATTGGGATTATTGTGGCTAGCTTGATTAATATTTTCTTTGCAAGTAGCATGATGAGTTTTGTGATTAGTATTGTATCAATTCTCATTTTCTCTGGTTTAATTGCCTACGATAACCAGTTGATTAAAAAGGTTTACTACGGTGCCAATGGTCAAGTCACAGATGGATGGGCAGTTTCTATGGCACTTAGTCTTTACTTGGATTTCATTAACTTATTCTTGAATATCTTGCGACTCTTTGCTAGACGTAATTAGTAAAAAGAATCAGCCACCTGGCTGATTTTTTAATGTCTAATAGTTTTTTGTAAGTGTCCCTTGCTGGCCTGTGTAAGCGTAGAAGAGTGGGTAGTATTCCCATTTTCCGACATAGCTATCTTTATCTGGGAAGGCCCACTTGTCGTCTTTTTTAGTAAGTTCGACTGAGTAATTATCAAAGATATTTGTTCCTTCTGTCTTTGGTGCTGATGGGCTTACTTCTTTGATTGAATTCGGTAGGTAAGTTTCCATGTAGTATTGTCTTGTTAGTTGATCGACATTTCCAGCGTTGGCACCATTGCTTTGTAGGTAGTTTTTAAGGTCATCTGTGAGATTTGGGTGATTAGCACCATAGGCATCGTCTGCAGCTTTCATACTGATAGTTGACATGCTGACATTGAATTCTGCCTTATCTTTAGCGACAATAATGTTATCAACAGTATAGCTACCGCGTTCACGGTTAGCAGTTTGGACCCAACCAAAAACTTTTGGAATTTCATCACCGGTTGGTTTGATATGATCAGTATCATCATAGCTGTATTGAAGGCTATCTGAGAAATATTGGTTAAGTTCGCCCTTGGCTTTGTCCAAGTCGTTAGAAACAAATTTACTGTAGTCTTTGCTTTCACCACCTAGAAGAACTGCATTGAAATAAGCATCAACAGCCTTTTTAACATTGGTAGTTGTTTTACCATCGAAATCTTTTAGGTTAGTAGAAACTGTTTGTCCCTCTGTTTTCTCATCTTTTGATTCAAAATAGAGTTTATAGCTTTCGTCGTTGTTAACTTCGAAAAAGAGTGAGACAGTCTTGTAGTCGTCAGCTTCAAGCTTTCCAAAGTCATCTGTAGCGTCCTCTACGTTCTTATTTTTATTGAAGAGAGTAGGTGTAGGTCGCCCTTGTCGAGCTTGCTTGCTGTGACTTTTTTACCATCTTTATCTTTGAGGTAGAATTGTTTAGCAGATGTTTTAAGCTCATTTTCCATATCTTCCGAAGTATTCTCGAGTTTGAATGAAACTTCGACTAGGGTTTGGTCATCCTTGAGCTTGAGGTCGCTTCCTGACATATAGACAATATCGTTAACAGAAAGCTTGGCATCAAGTTTTGGCTTGGCACATGCTGAGAGCGTTAAGATGGCTGCTAGAGCAAGAGCCCAGAGTAAAGATATTTTTTCATAAATAATCCCCCATTATTTTATTTAGGTTATAGGTCTATTGTATCATGAAATATGCCTTGAGATTATTAGAAAATTGGGTTTCAAGCCTTTTCTTATGCTATAATAGGATTACTATTGTAAAAAAATGGAGAATCAAATGACAAAAACACCTTTTATTACGGCTGATAAACTTGAACAAATCACTGCAGAATTTCCAACACCTTTCCATCTTTACGATGAAAAAGGTATTCGTGAAACAGCGCGTGCAGTTAACGCAGCCTTTTCGTGGAATCCAGGTTTTAAAGAATTCTTTGCTGTAAAAGCTACACCTAATCCAGCAATCCTCAAAATCTTGAAGGAAGAAGGGTGTGGTGTCGATTGTGCGACCGATACAGAGCTTGTCATGAGTAAGAAAATTGGTTTTGATAGTAGCGCCATTAGCTTTACATCTAATGATACACGTGCAGAAGAGTTTGTTTACGCGCGTGATATTAATGCGACAATTAACCTTGATGCTTACGAAGATATCTTTTTCTTGGAAGAGGCTGCAGGGCTTCCTGAAACCCTTTCTTTGCGCTTTAACCCAGGGGGCGTCTTCTCTCTTGGTACTGATATCATGGATCATCCTGAAGAATCAAAATTTGGGATGACTAAGGAACAGCTCTTCAAAGGTTATGCCTACCTTAAAGAAAAAGGAGTGAAATCATTCGGTTTGCATGCTTTCTTAGCGTCAAATACAGTAACGAATGAGTATTACCCAACCTTGGCTGCTCAACTGTTTGAATTGGCGGTAGAAATCAAGAATGAACTTGGTGTTAGTCTTGACTTTATCAACTTATCAGGTGGTGTTGGAGTGGACTACACACCAGCCAATAAACAAAATGATATTGCCGTTATCGGTGAAGGCGTTCATGCTAAATTTGATGAAATCCTTGTTCCGAATGGTCTTGGACACATCAGTATTTACACTGAGCTTGGGCGTTTCATGACAGCACCTCATGGCCTTGTCGTTACTAAGGTTCTTCATATTAAGGACACTTATCGTCGCTATGTTGGTGTAGATGCTTCTGCGGTTAACTTGCTCCGTCCAGCTATGTACGATGCCTACCACCACATCACGAATATGACTAATCCAGATGGTGACATTCAAGTAGTTGATGTGACAGGTTCGCTTTGTGAAAATAATGATAAGTTTGCTAAGAACCGTGAATTGCCAGAAGCTCGTATTGGAGATACATTGGTTATCCACGACACAGGTGCTCATGGTTTCTCAATGGGTTACAACTATAATGGACGCCTTCGTTCTGCAGAAATTCTCTACCAAGAAGATGGCACAGCTCGTATGATTCGTCGTGCAGAGACGATGAATGATTACTTTGCCACTCTTGATGGTTTTGATTTTGATATTTAACAAAAAAATAAGCTAGGCCTTAAAGGCTCTAGCTTATTTTACTTTAATGATGACAGCTTCAAGAATGATATCGGCTAACTCCTCAGGGGATTCGATACAGCCTTCTTTGAGCCATAGTGTTAAAATGGTAACAATGGTGCTAACATAAACTTCCAATGAATATTTGGCAGGGATATGATAGCTTTGTTCCATGAGCTCTGTAACATTTTCAATATCAGAGTTAAGGATAGTCTCGATAATGAATTCACGAATCATCTCATTGATGTTTGGAATGTGTGTCATCAAGGTGAGACAGAGTTTTTGATTTTCCTTAAGATATCGTAGCATTTCAGTGACAACACCTTCTTGGTAGGTCATGTCTTCCTGAAGAATACTTGAGATTTTATCTAAAATCTTTGAGAAGGTTGTTTCAACCAAATCTTCCTTATTTGAATAGTAGTAGTAGAAGGTCGGTCTGCTGAGATTTGCCTTCTTGATGATATCTGTGATGCTGATTTGTTCGAGTGAACTCTCCTCTAAGAGTTCAATAAATGCGTTGACAATTTTTCGTTCGGAAATAGTTGCTTCCTTGAGCATAAATAAACCCCTTTATATAAACATAATAATAATTCCACAACCTATATAATAACCTATTTTTGTTCTAGAAATCTTACAAGTCCTTTACAGTTGTAAGTGAAAAATACTGAAAGTCTCATTTTATCGGTATTTTAAACGAAAAAACTATTTTTCTAGACGTTTTTAAGAATCAACGTCTTATTTGTCAGTAGGGGCCATTTTTGCTATAATATAAGGTAAATCAACGTTATAGGAGAAATGAATTTATGAACACCGTCCTTTGGATTATTCTTGTTTTTGTAGCCCTTTTGGGTGGTTTTTATGGAGGCGCTTACTTTGCCCGCAAACAAATGGAGAAAGAATTGGCTGAAAATCCTCGTTTGAATGTGGACGCTGTTCGTACCATGATGTCAGCTGCGGGTCAAAAACCAAATGAAGCAAAAGTGCGTCAAACATATAACCAAATTATCAAACAACAAAAACAAGCACTTGCAGATAGCAAGAAAAAGAAAAAATAATGGTGGGGAGCTGGGACGTGAATCTCAGCTTTTTACATGTAACCTAGGGGATAAGGAGGCAAGATGGATAATCGACCTATAGGATTTTTAGATTCTGGTGTCGGAGGACTGACGGTAGTACGTGAACTTAAACGTCAGTTGCCTCACGAGTCTATTGTTTATATTGGTGACTCTGCTAGGGCACCGTATGGTCCTAGACCGGCAGAACAAATCAGAGAGTATACCTGGCAGTTGGTTAAATTCCTTCTGACCAAAGATGTAAAGATGATTGTTATTCCTGTAATACGGCAACAGCAGTAGTTTGGGAGGAAATCAAAGGAGCCTTGGATATCCCAGTGCTAGGTGTGGTTTTGCCTGGTTCTAGTGCGGCTATTAAGTCTAGCCAATCGGGTCATATTGGTGTCATTGGGACTCCAATGACGATTGCCTCTAACATCTATGAACAAAAAATTAAGCATTTGGCACCACAAATGAATGTCTTGAGTTTATCTTGTCCTCGTTTTGCCCCTATTGTTGAATCCAATGAAATTAACTCAAGTGTGGCTAAAAAGATTGTTTATGAGAGCATGGCACCTTTAGTCGGTAAGGTAGATACCTTGGTTTTGGGTTGCACCCATTACCCACTTTTACGTCCTATCATCCAAAATGTTATGGGGCCAAGTGTCAAGCTAATTGATAGCGGAGCTGAAACAGTTCGTGATGTTTCTGTTTTGCTCAATTATTTTGAGATTAATCGTAGCCGTGAAGTCGAAGACAAGACGGAAGAATATTACACCACGGCTAGTGTGCTTGGTTTTAAAGAAATCGCAGAACAATGGCTGGGTGAAGAAGTTGCTGTCCAACATGTCGATTTGGACAAGGAGTTAGAAAATGACTAAATCAATTTTTGAATATAAAGACGAACAAGACTGGTATTTGGCTAGTTTTGGAAGCTACAATCACTTGACTTGTTTTGGTGGTGATGAGGCCTATGAGCAATTTGTTGACTTTTTCCAAGCTTTGACTAACGTTTTGGCTGTTAGTGGCTTTCAGTTACATATTGCGAAACATTCTTCAGACCTTCGCTTGGTATCCTTTATTTTGGATTGCTTGAAAGAGGAAACTGGTCGTGACTTAGCTGTTACGCAACATAAAGGGGCTTTGGTAGTTAGTGAAGGAGATAAGCTTGTCTATGTGCATGTGCCTAGAGAAGGTGTTGCCTTGAGTGATTTCTTTGGTTCTGATAATAAATCAGACTTTGGTGATGTCCTATTGATTGCGACACGCAATGAAGGAAAAACCAAGGAATTTCGTAAACTATTTGGAAAACTAGGTATTAAGGTAGAGAATCTTAATGATTATCCAGACCTTCCTGAAGTTGCTGAAACGGGTATGACCTTTGAAGAAAATGCACGCTTGAAGGCGGAAACCATTTCTGAATTAACTGGTAAAATGGTCCTTTCAGATGACTCTGGTTTGCAGGTAGATGTTCTTGGAGGTTTACCAGGAGTTTGGTCTGCTCGCTTTGCTGGTCCTGATGCTACGGATGATGAAAATAATGCTAAATTATTACACGAGCTGGCTATGGTGCTTGATGATAGCAAACGTACTGCGAACTTCCATACAACCCTAGTTGTTGCAGCCCCTGGACGTGATAGTTTGGTTGTTGATGCCGACTGGAAGGGTTATATTGGCCGAGAACCGAAAGGTGACAATGGTTTTGGTTATGATCCACTCTTTTTAGTTGGTAATACGGGTAAAACGGCAGCAGAGCTTTCTGCAGAAGAGAAAAATGAACAATCTCACCGTGGACAAGCTGTTAAGAAACTTATGGAGGTCTTCCCAGCATGGCAGAACAAACAATAATCGTAATGAGCGACTCCCATGGAGAACGTGACATTGTAGTAGATATAAAAAATCGTTATCAAGGGAAGGTAGATGCTATTTTCCACAACGGAGATTCTGAGTTAGAATCAAGTGATCCTGTTTGGGAAGGTATCCATGTGGTTCGTGGTAACTGTGATTATGATTCAGGTTATCCAGAACGTTTGGTCGTTAAACTTGGTGATGTGATTATTGCACAAACACATGGTCATCTTTATGGCATTAATTTTACCTGGGACAAGTTGGATCTTTGGGCGCAACAAGAGGATGCAGATATTTGTCTCTATGGCCACTTGCATGCGGCAGCAGCTTGGCGAAATGGTAAGACAGTGTTTATCAACCCAGGATCTGTTTCACAGCCACGTGGACCTATCCATGAGAAACTTTATGCTAAGGTGATTATAAACAGTTCAAAAATTCGTGTAGAATATTACACACGTGACCATGAACTTTATTCAGAACTTACACAGGAATTTGAACGATGATTGCTAAAGAATTTGAAGATTTTTTGTTGGCTCATTTAGATAATTATTTAATTCCATCAGATCAGGTTGCTATTTTTATTGATAGTCACAACGCTGATCATGTGGTCTTGCTTTTGACAAGCAATGGTTATTCGCGCGTTCCCGTTTTGACTAAGGATAAGCACTATCTTGGGACCATATCTTTGACAGATATTAAGCGTTATCAAGATGAACATAACTTGCAAGAGTGGGAGATGGTTAACCGTGATATCGGACCGATGACATCAGATGTCGTGGAAACAGTGGAAGATAATGCCAATCTAAATGAGGTAATGCATAAGCTAGTTAATAATCCTTTCCTTCCTGTGGTTGACAGCCAAGGTATTTTCAAAGGAATTATCACACGAAAATCGATTCTAAAGGCGGTTAATAGCTCTTACATGACTTTACACATGACTATATCATCATTCCAAAAACAACTGACAACTCAGATCACTGATTTTCTGGCTACTAAGGTCATTTCGGAGAGTTCAAAGCAAGCTTATGCTTATGATCTTAAGCAGTTTGCAACGTCGATTTCAGGACAAATTGATCAAACCAGTCTCAAGCTCTATGAAAACCAACTGAAGGAATGGAAGCCATCCGTACAAAAGCGTAAGCGCTCTGCGGTCAATCAATTTTTGCTATACCTCTATCAAAAGGGGGAATTAGAGAAATTTTTCAAACTATCAGAGACGGTTACGATACCTTCTCAGGAGGATAAGTTGCGAATACTGGATCTTTCATCGCTTTATGAGGGGCGTGAAGGTTGGTAAGCTGTCTTGTCTGCTGATTCTAGAGTTGGGGCTCTTACCTTCAGAGATTTTGGAGTTGGACTGGTCCGATATTGACTTGGATTTTGGTGTTGTAACTGTGGCCAAGGGAAGCACTAAGCGTGTTCTCAGACTTGAAGCAGATGTGAAGCAGTATTTGTTGGCTATTAAAGATGTCAACAGCCAGGGCTTGCTTTTGGGTAAGGTCTATACTCGACAATGGCTGTATAAGCAAATCCAGACTTATGTTAGTGACTGTGGCTTATCGAATGTAACTGCTCAAGTCTTGCGTCAGCAATTTATTCTTAGACAGATTGAAAAGGGAACGGGCGCCTTTGAACTTGCTCGTTTACTGGGACTAAAAAGTCCAGTGACCTTGGAGAAATACTATAAAACCTAATGGATATTAAGTTAAAAGATTTTGAGGGGCCACTGGATTTGTTGCTCCATCTGGTTTCTAAGTATGAGGTAGACATTTACGATGTTCCCATTGTTGAAGTTATCGAGCAATACTTGGCTTATTTGGCAACCTTGCAAGCATGAAGCTTGAAGTTGCTGGGGAATATATGCTTATGGCTAGTCAGCTCATGCTGATTAAGAGTCGTAAGCTTCTGCCCACAGTGGTGGAAGCTGAGCCTGAAGCAGATGATCCTGAACAAGAGCTCTTGAGTCAATTGGAAGAATATGCACGCTTCAAAGCAGCTAGTCAAGAGTTGGCTAAGCAGCATGAGGTACGAGCTCAGTATTTTTCAAAACCAAAAGTTGAATTGGTTTATGAAGATGTGACGCTGAATCAGGATAAGACCATTCAAGATATTTTCTTGGCTTTTTCAAAAATCATGACTGAAAAGCAAGAAGAAATTCGGCGAAACCACACGACCATTGCGCGTGACGATTATAAAATTGAAGACATGATGCTGATTATTGAGGAAGCATTTGGCTCAAAAAATGAGCTATATCTGGATGAACTTTTCACAGATGCCAAAGATATGAATCAAGTAATCACCCTCTTTTTGGCAACTCTTGAATTGATTAAGGTACATCGCATATCAGTACAGCAGGAAACAATTTTTGGTACAATCACACTAAGAAAGGAATGGACGAATGAGTAGTCACTTAGCACGATTAGAAGCTTTACTTTTTGTGGCTGGTGAAGATGGTCTTAGTCTACGTACTATGGCGCAGCTTTTGGAAATGCCAGTGACGGGTCTGACTCAGTCCTTGGAGAAATTGCAAGCCAAGTACGCGGCAGATGAGGATTCAGCTCTTTGTTTATTGGAATCGTCAAATACCTATAAGCTGGTGACTAAGCCAGATTTTGCAAGTCTCCTTCGTAACTATTCTAAAACGCCAATCAACCAGAGTCTATCACGAGCGAGTCTCGAGGTCCTCTCTATAGTTGCTTATAAACAGCCTATTACACGTGCTGAAGTCGATGACATTAGAGGTGTTAATTCTAGTGGTGCTATTGCTAAACTTCAGCCTTTGATCTCATTCAAGAGGCTGGTAAAAAAGATGCTGTCGGTCGTCCTAACCTATATGCGACTACTGATTATTTCCTAGACTTTATGGGGATTAATAGTTTAGAGGAACTTGTTGCTATTGATCAACTAGAACTTGAAGAGCAAGAAACGAGTCTCTTTAGGGAAGATGCTCCAGAGGAGCTTGAGGACTTGGACAATTAAGAGTAAACCTTGTTGAAACTAATCATTAAAAATAAAGAAACATAGCAGAGATGCTAGGTAGAAAGGATACAGCTTAAGCTGTAGAAAAAGAATGCGAATTAATAAATATATTGCCCACGCTGGTGTGGCCAGCCGTCGTAAGGCTGAGGAACTGATTAAAGAAGGTCGTGTGACCCTAAATGGGAAGACCGTTACGGAATTGGCAACTATTGTCAAAAACGGTGATGTCGTTGAGGTAAATGGTAGCCCAATTTATAATGAAGAGAAGGTCTATTATCTTCTTAATAAACCACGAGGGGTTATTTCTTCGGTATCTGATGAGAAAAATCGTAAGACGGTGATTGACCTCATGCCCCACGTTAAGGAACGTATCTATCCTGTTGGTCGTCTTGACTGGGATACGACTGGCCTACTTATTTTGACTAATGATGGTGACTTTACCGATAAAATGATTCACCCACGTAATGAGATTGACAAGGTTTATTTGGCGCGTGTCAAAGGTATTGCGACCAAGGAGAACCTTCGTCCTTTGACTCGTGGAGTGGTCATTGATGGCAAAAAACCAAGCCAGCACGTTACAATATTATCAAAGTTGACCATGAAAAGAATCGTTCAGTTGTTGAATTGACAATTCATGAAGGGCGTAACCACCAGGTTAAGAAAATGTTTGAATCAGTGGCTTGCTCGTTGATAAGTTGTCTCGCACACGTTTTGGGACCCTTGATTTGACAGTCTTCGTCCAGGTGAATCACGCCGTCTAAATAAGAAAGAAATCAGCCAGCTTCATAACGCTGCTGTCAATAAGGTCAAATAATGAAAAGATTTCTGATTGCCTTGGTCAGGGCTTATCAGAGATGGATTTCTCCCCTATTTCCACCGTCTTGTCGTTTTCGTCCAACTTGTTCGGTTATATGATCCAAGCAATAGAAAAGCATGGCTTAAAGGGAGTTCTTATGGGAATTGCCCGTATCTTAAGATGTCACCCTTTATCAGAGACTGGAGATGATCCAGTGCCAGATATTTTAGTCTAAAACGTAATAAAACTCCTTTGGATAAATGAATCCAAAGGAGTTTTTCTATGCTTAAGTTTTTGACCAAGTTTTGGCAGGAAGAGGAGTAGTAAAGGATAGATTTCCAAACGTCCTGCAATCATAGCAAATCCCATGATGAGCTTAGACAAAGGACTGAAAATAGCAAAGCTATCACTCGTTCCAAGTAAAGGTCCAATATTGTTAAAGGTTGAAGCAGCAGCGCTTGTCACAATCAAGAGGTCTTGATTATCCAGTGATAAACAGTGACTAAACTTAGTATAATGAGTACATATACAGCTAGATATTTAAGAACACTTGTGTTGTGTTTCTTTATCAATAACACTTCCATTGATATGAAGTGACAGGATACGATTAGGATAGAGACTAGCTAGGGTTTGATTTCGTGCAATCTTAGCAATAATCATAGCACGGATAACCTTGAAACCACCAGCTGTAGAACCTGCTGACCCTCCGATAAACATCAGGAGGAGTAGGATATACTGAGAAAAGAGTGGCCATTTGGTAATATCTGTCAGACCAAAACCAGTTGTTGTGATAATGGTTGACACTTCGAAAAATGAGTATTTGAAAGAGTCAGCCAAATTGTGGTAGATTCCAAAAATATTGAGGATAATTAAACCAGTTGAAATAGCCACAATCGCAAAGTAGGTACGTAGTTCTTCATCTTGGAAGAAAAACTTGATTTTGCGAAGGAGGATATAGAAATAAAGGTTGAAGTTAACCCCAAAGAGTAGGGTACCAACAGTAACCACATAGGTAATCAGATCGCTGTGGTAGTGGGCGATAGAGTCATTATAGACAGCAAATCCCCCAGTACCTGCGCCCCCCATAGCAGTGATGATACTATCAAAGATTGGCATACCGCAAAGCCAGAGAATAACAGCAAAAATAACGAACATGGTTAAATAGATGATGTAAAGAATTTGAGCTGTATTTTTGAGCTTGGCCACGACCTTACCAAAAACTGGACCAGGCACCTCTGCACGCATAACCTCATGGTGACCATTTTTACTGTTGTTCATGATGGCTAGGGCAAAGACCAATACCCCCATCCCTCCAATCAAGTGGGCGAAGCTTCGCCAGAAAAGTAGGGAGTGTAAGTACTCCAGTATCTGTGAGAATAGTAGCCCCCGTGGTTGTGAAACCAGAGCTCATCTCGAAGAAGGCATCAATGACACTTGGAATCTGACCAGCAAAGACGAAGGGCAATCCTCCAAAGAAGGACCAGAGCACCCAACAGAGGGCTACAATAAGCATCCCTTCTTTGGTGTAAATATGGTAGTTCTTCGGTTTAAAGAGAGTACCAAGTACTCCGAGAAAGAGGAGAATCCCCATCGTACCCAAGATGCTGGCAAATACTTTGGCATCTTCTTGGATAAATGAGGGCAACGATAAGTGTACAACCAAGAGAGCAGCCTCAATAAGCAGGAGCTTGGCAATAAGAAAACGGACAATAGATCGATTCATGGCAGCTTACCTCTTCAACAAGTCGTAAATATGAGTTACATTTTGTAAGAGTGTAACGATCACGATTTTATCCCCAATAGCGAGTCTGTCTTCTCCCGTTGGGAAAATAGATTTTCCATTGCGAATAATAGCAGCGATAAGGACACCATTAGCAAATTCAAGCTCAGAAAGTTTCTTTCCGGCGATTTTGTTATTTTCCTTAATTTGGAATTGCAAGGTTTCGATACGACCATTAGCCACATGGTGAAGGGCATCGAGCTAGAATCTTTAGCATTATAACGCCCACGGACAAAGTGCATTACAGTGTCAACGGCAATACTCTTAGGTGTGACAATTGTTGTTGTCTCACGTGTATCGATAATCTCTAAAAGACTGGTACGGTTGACTTTAGTAATATTTCTTGTGAATACCAAGCTTTCGAGGAACATAGGAGTGATGATAATTTTCTTCATCTACTCCAGTTAGGGTAGCTACGGCATCATAACTGGCTGCACTTTCCTCGAGAAGAAGGTCTTTAGCAGTACCGTCACCTAAGATAACAGAAACTTCAGGGAAGACCTGACTAAAGGTTTGCGCACGGTCCATTTTTTGCTCAATCAATTTGACCTTAATACGATTGTTTTTCAAGATATTGAGCAAGTAGTAGGAGATGCGCCCAGCACCAATCAACAAAAGTTTTTTGATGCTTTTTGGTTTGATGTAACTGTGGAAAAGCGCCATATCAACACGTTTACCAGTGACATAAATCTTATCCCCAATTTGCATGGTAGCATTCCCATCTGGAATGATGAGTTCACCTTGACGGTCAATCGTACAAACTAGAATATTGCCGAATTTCTTACGGAATTGCTCCATTGTCATACCAGACAATTGGCTATTTTCAGTGACTTTAAATGCCATAAGAATAACGCGTCCATTAGCAAAAGTCTCAACTGATAGGGCGTTTGGAAATTCAACTGTATTGGCAATATAGCGAGCTGTTAAAAGTTCAGGATTAACTACTAATGAGAATCCAAGAAAGTTCTTGTCTTTGAAATAAGCATTTGAGTATTCTGGGTTACGCACACGAACAATAGTTTCTTTGGCACCCATTTGTTTAGCCAGAACGGCTGAAATCATGTTTACTTCATCTTTATCAGTCATCGCGATAAAGACATCGCAGTTACTAACCTCGGCTTGTTCCAAAATTTTAAAATTAGCCCCATTTCCCAGCAAAGCCCATAACATCATAACGTTTGCTGAGGCGTTTGAGGACCTCTTCCTTTTCTTCAATTAAAATAACATCGTGCTTCTCTTCAACAAGAGAACGGCAGAGTGCGGTACCGACTTTACCGGCACCTACGACAATAATACGCATGAGTTACCTCCAAATAATCATTACTATGATACTCTATTTTAGCGGAAAAATCATCCTTTTCAGCTAGCTTTATCAACTATTCCTATTTAAGTGAATAAAGGTGAAATTTTTCTTTAAATAGTCTTGACTTTTTAGACCAGAAGTGCTAAAATATATTCAAAGATTCGTTATTTTAAATCTAACCTGTCATGATTTAAGCTAATGAACGTCCACAACCATGTCGTCTGCTGAGCTTGACTCCGGGCGACATGGTATTTTTTATGTCTTAGGAGAATTGAGATGTCACGTAATCATATTGTCTTGTTTGAACCTCGTATTCCACAAAACACCGGAAATATTGCACGTACTGTGCAGCGACTAATAGCCTCTTCATATCATCCGTCCTATGGGCTTTCCAATTGATGACAAGAAAATGAAACGTGACAGGTTTAGACTACTGGGATAAGCTTGACATCACTTATTATGACAATTTGGCAGATTTCATGTCTAAAAATCAAGAGGGTCGTTTGCATTTAGTCACGAAATTTGCGGAAAAGACTTATTCAGAAGAGGCCTATGCCGATGGTGAGGACCACTATTTTTATGTTTGGTCGTGAGGATACAGGCCTACCTGAAGATTTTATGCGTGAGCATCCTGAAAAAGCTATTCGTATTCCGATGAATGATGAACATGTGCGTAGTCTAAATGTGTCCAATACTGTTTGTATGATTGTTTACGAAGCGCTTCGCCAGCAACAATTTGAGGGGCTAGAGCTGAGTCACCGTTATCAGCATGATAAATTAAAATAGATACTTCATTTTGTTTTGAAAGAATAATTATAGTCATTGACTATCAACAGATTAGAAATCCATAATTTGAAAACCTTGTCACCAAGGTTTTTTATGTTATCCTTAAAAGGTCTTCAGGGCAGGGTGAAACTCCCGACCGGCGGTGATTCTTTGGATAAGTCCGCGAGCGCAAGCTGATGAGGTGTGATTCCTCAACCGACAGTACAGTCTGGATGGAAGAAGACCAGTCTTTTTGCGTAGGCTTTTTTTGGCATAGGCAAATCCATTGGGAACTTCTTTCAAATTGTTAAAATTTGGAGGAATTTTTTTATGACAAACACACGTAAATTGGCTTACATTGCCATTTTATCCGCAGTTTCATTCTTGTTGCTTTATTTTTCGTTTCCATTGATTCCAGCAGCAGACTTTTTGAAGGTTGATTTTTCAATCCTTCCTGTTCTGATTGCCTTGGTTATCTTTGATTTTAAGAGTGCCATTGGTGTTCTCTTGCTTCGTTCATTGTTGAAGCTTTTGCTAAACAATGGTGGTCCAGGATCAATGATTGGACTTCCTATGAATTTCGTTGCTCTAGGAGTCTTTGTTTGGGGCCTAAGCTATTTTTGGAAGAAAAATCAAACAAGCAAGAATTATATTCTTGGTTCTGTTTTAGGAACGATTTTGCTTACAGTTGCCATGGTTGTTCTTAACTACATTTATGCAGTACCACTCTATGCTAAATTTGCTAACTTTGATATTGCGCAATTCATTAGGCCTTTTATAAATACCTTTTCGCTATGGTAGTACCTTTCAATTTACTTGAAGGATTAATTTTTGCAGTAGCCTTTGCTCTGATTTATGCTCCACTTAAGTCTATTCTAGTAAAATTATAAATATGAAACACAAACACACACATTATATTTATGCTTCTTTTGCCTTATTGTTATTTGTTGCTCTCGGTTACATGGTTAAGTTCTACCCTGAAGCCTTGACAGGATTTGATAGCAACATTCAAACTTGGGTTCGAGGAGACTTACCGGCAGGACTGACACGCTTTTTTAAAACGATTACCATACTTGGAAATACGCCCGTACAGGCTATTATTGCAATCGTAGCAGTAATCTGGCTTTATCTACGTCAGTATAAAGCAGAAGCTATCTTTGTAGGTGCCAGTGGGCTTCTCGCTAGTATCTTGATTGTAAGTTTAAAGTATATTTATCAGCGTCAACGCCCATCAATTACGCATTTAGTGCATGCTAGTGGTTATTCTTTCCCTAGTGGTCATTCTTTGGGAACTTTTATGATTCTTGGAGCAATTGCCATTGTCCTTGCTCAGCGTTTGGAGAAAAAAGAATCTAAAATAGTAGTTTATGCTATTACTGGGCTTCTGATTTTCCTTGTTGGACTTTCGCGTATTTATGTGGGTGTTCATTATCCAACAGATGTTTTAGCTGGCTTTACCTTAGCCTTTGGTTTGCTTAATGCGATTTATCCAACTTATGACCGCATTCGCTTTGAATGGCGATTCCAAAGTAAACAGAAATAAAACAAACATATAGTTTTTGAACTGCATGTTTTTTATTTGAAAAAAACATCAAAAATAGCGAGCGCAAAAAAACTCTTCTTGTGCTATACTGTAATTGAGATTTTTTTAAATTTTTGGTGTTAGAACTGTTGCCTCAGTCCCAGCACTTTTTTCTTTGTCGTATTCTTGGTGTGTTGCAAGATTTTGTAAATGATACGAAGCAACTTATGTGCGCAAGCAATGACGGCTTTCATCTTACTTCCTCTTTGGGAAATTCTGCTATAAAAAGATGAAAACACGCTGTCTTTAGAGTGAGCCGCAATCAATCCAGACATTGTCAGTGCTGTTTGATGTAACGATTTCCTTGTGTGATGTGCGAGGATTTTTTAATGCCAGCACTTTCATAAGATCCTGGGCAGAGCCCAGCCCAAGAAGCTAAGTGTGCGTCTGATTGAAAAGCCTTCACATCTGGTCCAATCTCAGCTAAAATTGTGGCTGCACAAGTTTCACTCACACCAGGAATCATTTGAAGTAATCTATTTTCTTCAGGGAAACTCCTTTTCGATATAAGCTATTATTTCACTCCTTAATTTGTTCATGAGTTTTTGATACAATTGATATTCTTCTAGGCTTTGGTCCAAGAGAAATTGATCCTCCAGTGACAACTTCCCATTCATGGCCTCCATTAATTCTTCGGGACTTGCTTTGACATGCTTGTGAATACAAGCTGTCACATTGTCATAATCAATGAGTTCCCCATTGATAAAGAGCGTTAAAAGAGACTGTCCTGTCTTAGAGAAGATATCAGAAAGATAGCTGGTTAGTTTGATATTAGCACGTTGTAAGAGGTTATGAATCTCATTCTTTATTTGAGTTTGACGTTGTTTGTAAGAACGTAACCTACGAGTGAGTAAACGTAACTGCATCACTTCAGGGCTTGGAATGTAAGATGGCTCAATAAGTCCACAACGTCCGAGCTGTGCAATCCATTCGGCATCTTTCATGTCTGTTTTTCGACCAGGCACATTCTTAATATGTTGGGGGTTAGCTAATATCAAATTGAGTTCTGAGTCTGAGAATATATTAAAGAGTGGTACCCAATATTGGCCAGTGCTTTCAAAAAAGACATGTGTGACGTGATTTTCCAATAACCAATCTAAGGCGTTTTGGAGAGCTATAGTTGTTGTACCAAATTTTTTCTGAATCTTTTTAGGTTTATTGCTTTCTAGTGGACCATCTAGAATACAACAAACGATAGACTTTTGGTGGACATCAATTCCACAACAAGTTTCAATCATAACTTCCATTACAAAAACCTCCTGTTAACTATTGAACAATAGAACAAGAGGCTATTAGTAATTTTATTTTCATGCTCAAGGCATATTCGAGTTATCTCATGACTCTTGTTCATCCAGTTTTTGATACAGGCTAGGCAAAGCCTATTAAAGACAACGGATTGGTATTGTTCACCTTCATTATAAGCCGAACTTTCTTTTCTGTCATGAGTTAGCAGGCTAAGCCTGCTTAGAGTTTTTGATGGTGACATTTATGTCACTAGTTTTGTTTCCTTTTCAGCCTTATAATAGGGTCATGGCAAGAAAACTATCAGAAAGGAGAAGTTAGTATCTTAAAAG
>ENA-OQAN01000537-OQAN01000537.1-human-gut-metagenome-genome-assembly--contig:-NODE-537-length-19876-cov-4.578460_pt1 | contig 19876 bp, 20 predicted proteins | sample MGYA00242735_ERZ504527 | MGnify/ENA primary metagenome ERZ504527 (study PRJEB26092, sample SAMD00036230) | human gut metagenome | host: Homo sapiens | study: EMG produced TPA metagenomics assembly of... | reverse complement strand
TGTTCGCCCATTAAAGCGGTACGCGAGCTGGGTTCAGAACGTCGTGAGACAGTTCGGTCCCTATCCGGCGTGGGCGTAGGATATCTGAGAGGAGCTGTCCTTAGTACGAGAGGACCGGGATGGACGGGCCGCTGGTGCATCGGTTAGACTGCCAAGTCTACGGCCGAGTAGCCAAGCCCGGAAGGGATAAACGCTGAAGGCATCTAAGCGTGAAGCCCCCCTTAAGATGAGATATCCCATTCGTTAAGAAGTAAACCCCCTTGAAGACGACGAGGTAGATAGGGCAGAGGTGGAAGTGTGGCAACACATGGAGCTGACTGTTACTAATCGGGTGAGGGCTTGACCAAAATGCTGAGAGACGGAGTCACGAAGTGACCCCGCGGAGTACAAAACTCAATCAGCAACGCAGGAAGTTAATTCTCAAGGAAATGTCAACATGTATGTAGTTTTGAAAGTATGTATAATATACTTTGTAGGGGATTGGTCAAATGGTATGATAGGGGTCTCCAAAACCTTTGGTGGGAGTTCGATTCTCTCATCCCCTGCTCGAAACCTTTGAAAATGAAGGCTTTTGCGCGTCTTCGTCTTCACGGGTAATCACAGGAGTAATCAAAGAAATATCATATGAGTCTATTAAACTAGATTCTATGATATTTTTTTATTTGCCAAAAACAGAGCTATCAAGAATTTTAATCTTTATAAGAAGGAAGAAAATACTTGACAGCTCGTACACTGATTATTTCTCATAATAAATAGAAAGGGCTTGACGGATTAATCCATCAAGTCCTCTTGACTACTACTCATATTTTTTGATCTGAAAAACACATCTTATTTTTTCAAAATAATCTGAATTGGAACTATTTTATGTAAGCGCTATAAAATAGAAGTTGTATTCACTGCAATTAAGCCTTATACTAAAGCTATCTTCAGAATACAAAAGTGCAGAAGTAAGACACTGGCGTATATTATGCCGGACTCTTTTCTGCAAAATTAAAGGAGTAATCCTATGCAGACATCTAAAGATTTTTTACATATTTTTCTTGATATGGGTGACGCATTGTTAAACAGCGGTGCAGAGATTTTTCGAGTGGAGGATACGCTGAACCGAATGGGTTATGCCTGTGGTGCTGCACAGATGAATGTTTTTGTGATCACATCCAGTATCGTTATTACCATGGAATTTCCAGAAGAAGGAGCGCGGACACAGACCCGACGGATCAGGGAAAGTGGTGGAAATGATTTTACAAAATTAGAGCAGTTGAATGATCTGAGCCGTCGTTTCTGTAATCATCCTGTCCCTGCGGCAGAGCTTCGGAAAGAATTTGATAAAATTAACATAAATAAGACGAAACCGTTATGGAAACTTCTTGGAAGCCTTCTGGCTGCATGCAGTTTTGCTTTTTTTTATGGTGGAAGTATTCCGGATGCTGTTGCAGCAGGATTTGGGGCTGTTCTGATCTGGGGATTACAGCAATATCTTCGTCCGGTATGCATGAATGAAGTGACTTTTCAGTTTGTGGCGTCTTTTTTTACAGGCTGTGCAATCTGTGGATTAACCTTGCTGTGCCCATTCCTTCGCATGGATAAGATTATGATCGGTGACATTATGCTTTTGATTCCGGGGTTGATGTCGACAAATGCAATCAGGGATGTACTTATTGGTGATACACTCTCTGGAATCATCCGTCTGATTGCTGCTTTACTACTTGCTGCGGCACTGGCACTTGGATTTATGGGGGCAATTATTTTATTTGGGAGGTTTGGACTTTGACTGCAGCAATCATGATACAATTAATTACCGGAGCCATTGGCTCTGTAGGATTTGGAATTCTTTTTCATATAAAAAAGAAATATTTGCCTCTGGCAGCAGTTGGCGGCTTCCTTAGCTGGCTGGTGTTCCTTCTGGGAAAAGAATTCTGGGGAAATGTTTTTCTTCCGACTCTGATGGCTGGCTTTGTTACAGATGTGTATGCAGAAATTCTTGCAAGAATCTGTAAAGAAACATCTACATCTTTTTTTGTTACTTCCGTAATCCCTCTGATTCCCGGAAGTACTCTTTATTATTGTATGAACAGCATTGTGGAAGGAAATACTGTTCGAGCATTGGAATATGGACGGGATACGTTTCTTTTTGCTTTTGGAATTGCAGCAGGAATGAGTATTGCGTGGTCGATCTGTTATTTTCTGAGAACTGTAAGGAAAAAGCAGAACTGACCTGGCAAGAAAGAAATTCCCGATGAAATGACACACACCCGTTTTCGACAGTTGATGAAAAATCACGACCACCGGCTTAGCCGGTGGTCGTGATTACCGAATCAAGCAAGTACCGAAGCGGATGATTTTATCCGCTTGACCATATTATATATGCTGTGACGCAAATAGCAAGGCGAACTGTAAACTGAGAAAATAAAAAAGTTGACAATTAACCTTCTGTGCTTTAAAATAGTAAACCATAAAATATATGGAGGTTTACAAATGACTAAAACAAAAAGCATGATCTATTGCGGTCTTTTTACGGCGTTGATTGCAGCAGGTGCGTTTATTAAAATCCCTGTACCTGTAGTTCCCTTTACACTGCAGTACCTGTTCACTATGCTTGCCGGATTGTTTCTGGGATCCAGAAGGGGTATGATTTCTGTGGTTGCCTATATGCTGTTGGGACTGGCAGGACTTCCGATCTTTTCGGAGGGCGGTGGGATCTGGTATATTTTCAAGCCAAGCTTCGGTTATATTATAGGGTTCTGCCTGGGAACATACGTGACCGGACTTATTGCAGAGCGTCTTAAGCAGAAGACAGTTTTTCACTATTTACTTGCGAATTTGGCAGGTCTGATGATCGTCTATGCCTGTGGAATGGTTTATTACTATGTGATCTGTAATTATGTGATCGATACACCGATTGGAATCTGGCCGCTTATCCTTTATTGTTTTCTTCTTGCTGTACCCGGTGACATTGCATTAAGTGTTCTGGGAGCTGTTATTGCAAAACGTGTCAGACCGGTAGTGCTTCAATATCTTTTTGATTCAAAATCAAATGTCAGACTGGAAAGGGAGGAGCTTGTAAAATGAATCCACTTATTTTAGCACAGGAAATTATTGATGGACGCAGAATCACAAGGAAAGATGATCTTTCTTTTTTTCTCACCTGTGATTTAGATGAGTTATGTGAAGGAGCAGACCGTATCCGCGAAGCATATATCGGTGATAAGGTAGATCTCTGTTCCATTATCAATGGCCGCAGCGGCAGGTGTCCGGAGGACTGCAAATATTGTGCTCAGTCAGTACACCACCATACTTCCTGTGAAATCTATGATTTTCTTCCCGAGGAAAAGATTCTGGAAGCATGTAAAATGAATGAAGAGGAGGGCGTTGATCGTTTTTCCATTGTCACTGCAGGAAAGGCTCTGACCGGAAAAGAATTTGATCAGGCGATTCATGCCTATGAAACCATGTATAAGGAATGCAATATCGATCTCTGTGCTTCCATGGGATTTCTTTCTTCCGAACAGCTGCATCTCTTCATGAAGCCGGAGTAACCAGTTACCATCATAATATTGAGACTTCGCGGAGAAATTTTCCTAATATATGTACGACACATACATACGATATGAAGATTGAAACTCTGAAAAAGGTAAAGGCAGAAGGAATGTGTGCATGTTCCGGTGGCATCATAGGAATGGGAGAGACCTGGGAGGATCGTCTGGATATGGCAGTCAGCCTTGCAGAGCTGGGTATTGACTCCATTCCGATCAATGCATTGATGCCCATTCCGGGAACACCTTTGGAACATCTTGATCAGCTTTCAGAGCAGGATATCCTCCGGACAATTGCCTTCTTTCGTTATATTAATCCTGAGGCTAATATTCGGCTTGCTGCCGGACGGGCACTTCTTACTAATGACGGGGAAACCGCTTTTAAATCCGGTGCCTCCGCTACAATAACAGGGAATATGCTGACTACTGTTGCCTGCGCAACCATCCGCAGCGACCGAAAAATGCTCTCTGATATGGGCAGAAATGTAACACCAGAATATTGGAAGGAAGTGGAAGAATCATGAGTAAAGCGGTATTTATTACAGGAACAGGAACAGACATGGGCAAAACCTATCTCTCAGGACTGATCGTAAAAAAACTGGCACAGGCAGGAAAAAATCCGGCTTATTACAAAGCTGCAATGAGTGGAAATGACCGGCGTGCAGACGGAAGTCTAATCCCGGGCGATGCACTTTTTGTTAAAGAGATGTCTGGTATTTCCCAGTCTCTGGATGATATGTGTCCCTATGTATATGAAAATGCCTGGTCTCCTCATCTTGCTTCAAGAGTTGAGGGTAATCCGGTGGATCTTGATGTTGTGCGGAGAGGATTTTTGAAGGCAGCAAATGATTATGAATATATTACCATGGAAGGAAGTGGCGGTATCCTCTGTCCGCTCTGTTTTGATGAACGCAAAATCCAGCTTGAAGATGTGATAAGAGAGTTTGAGCTTTCCAGTATTCTGGTGGCAGATGCAGGGCTTGGTACAATAAACAGTGTTGTATTGACTGCTGAGTATATGAAAGCCCATTCCCTTCCAATCAAAGGTATTATTTTTAACCATTACCATCCCGGAAATATTATGGAAGAGGATAATATTGCTATGTGCCAATATATGACAGGCCTTCCGGTTATTGCAAAAGTACAGGATAATGCGAAGGATCTTGATATAGATGCAGATGTACTGGCAGAATTTTATGATGAGGTGAAGATCAAATGATATGGTATCCCTATGAACAAATGAAAACAATGAAAGCTCCCTATAAGATTCTGGATGCAGAGGGTGTACATCTTTATACAAAAGATCAGAAGCTGATAGACTCTATATCTTCCTGGTGGTGTATGATTCATGGATATAAGCATCCGGAACTGACAGAAGCGATCAAGGAACAGGCAGACCGTTTTTGTCATGTAATGCTTGGGGGACTGACACATGAGCCGGTGGAAAAGCTTTCTGCGAAGCTGCAGGAATTTCTGCCAGGAGATCTGGATTATTGTTTTTTTTCAGATTCAGGAAGTGTTGCAGTGGAGGTCTCACTTAAAATGGCCCTTCAATACAACACCAATCAGGGAAGAAAGCGCCCGTTAGTGCTGGCTCTTGAACATGCATATCACGGGGACACCTTTAAGGCAATGGAAGTTGGTGATGACGAGGATTATCATTTCGCTTTTGACAAAAAAGAGGGTGTTGTCCATATTCCCACTGAGATCCCGGCCCTGGAGGAGGCATTTGAACAGTATCATGACCGTCTGAACTGCTTTATTGTGGAGCCTCTTTTACAGGGAGCAGGAGGAATGCGGATGTATGATATTTCATTCCTGAAGAGAGCAAGAGAATTGTGTGATCAGTATGATGTTCTTTTGATTTTTGACGAGGTTGCAACCGGGTTTGGCCGCACAGGTAATCGCTTTGTGGCAGATCTTGTTCTGCCGGATATCCTGGTTCTTGGAAAGGCCCTTACAGGAGGATATATTGGTCATGCTGTCACTGTGGCAAATCACAAGGTATTTGATGCCTTTTACAGTGATGATGACAGACTTGCCCTGATGCATGGTCCTACTTTTATGGGAAACCCGCTGGCATGTGCTGTGGCTTTGAAGGGGATTGAGATTTTTAAGCGTGAAGATTATATGAGTAAAATCCGTCATATTGAACAGGTTTCACGTGGTGAGATGGAAGCATTCACAGATCCACGGATCAAAGAAGTCCGGATCATGGGTGGCTGTGTGTGCGTGGAGGTTCATGATTCCAGAGATCTGGAAGGCTTCCAGCAGTTTGCTTATGAACGGGGTGTGTTCAGCAGGCCATTTTTGAACTACATGTACTCTATGGTTCCATATGTGATCAGTGACGAAGAGCTTATAAAAATTTTTGATGTGATGAAGGAATGGTTTAGAGAGAAATAAATAAAAACTACTGTATAAAGCCGGAAAAAAATTCAGCTTATATACAGTAGTTTTTGTTTTATAGCAATCCTCGTAAATAATGCATTTAAGACAGTTCAGCAGAGTGCGAAAGACAAGGAAGATATCTGCAGGCGTGCTGACGCACGGCAAAGATATCTGACGCAGGATTTCACACTCTGATGGGCTGGATTAAGATGCATTATTTCAGAGGATTGCTATAGAATAAGCAATATCAATTATGATAACCATTCACTAATAAATGTTTATACAGGAGGGATAATCATGCCAAACGACTTTATTGTCCGGCCAAAATGTACAGATAAAAAGAAGACAAATCAATCACCATGACCATTCGCCTTGAACGTGAACTGCAGGAACAATATGATGACTTGTCTGCCAAAAGCGGACGCTCAAGAAATGAATTAATGTGCATGGCACTCCGCTATGCTCTTGATAATCTGAAATTTATCGAATAAATTATATGTATATGCGGAAAAAAAGTCCCTGAAAATATCTGAATAAATGAATGATTATTTAAGTATTGTATGAAATAATGTTATAATTGACGAACTAATACTCATAGATATACAATTACTTCAATAACAGCAATAAATTATCTGACATTATTTACCATATTACTTTATACAGGGAGGTTTTTTTATGCATTCATTATCAGATTCTACTCAGGGATACACTTACACCATTAAATGGATGTTCGGACTGCCGGAAGTTATGAAATCCATGCACGATATGAATATTCATGAAGGTAGCACGATTCGTGTTCTCCGCAAATTCCACGATTCTCTTATAATTTCTTCTGCAAACCGAAAGATTGTTCTTGGAAATGAAGTTGCAGACAGAATACAGGTATAGTGCTTTATATTTAAATGTGGCGAAATTTACAAGACAAAGGCCGGATAAATGCTGTAACATTCAGCATTTATCGGCTTATTCTTATCTTTGTTCTATCAGTCGTCAGTTTTCCGTCTTAATAATTGTTCTCTGAATTATAAGAAGAAAGAGACGCAGATAAGGTATACAACTGTAAACATTGTGGTGAACCTCACATGACTAAAGTCACATGCTTCCAGACGCTTTAGGCGTCAGACTGAATATCGGCGGATACGCCTGTAACTTAGGTCTGCACAATTATGCGCTTTTTCCATGCCGGATACGGCAGGTTTCCACATTACAGGTAGTCCGCTGTATATCTGCCTGTATCTATGCTGCTTTTAAGAGTTCCATTTCTGAATGGAGTTTCCTCAGATCTGCATAGACACATGAAGTTCTACGCTTTACAGGAGGGACTTTTGCCTCCAGCAAAGACCTTTCCGTTGCCGGAAGGGGTTTTAAAAGTTCCCTTATAAAATATCTAGCTCCTATATTATAGGATGCTGACAGGTCACAATTATATCGTTTTCCTGTCTGAAAAGTACAGAGCTGTGATTTTCCCGGTCACGTGTTACCGCCCCGGAACCATCATAAGCCAGTCTGCTGGTATTCCATGCACAGATCCGGGATATCCGCATCTCTTTTCTGTGTGCCTGATGTTCACAGCGTCTTTGGATATCCCGCTTTCTCCACAGGTGCAGTTTCTGTTTTTTCTTTCCCGATATCTTCCCCTGCATCTCCAGATATTCGAACACGATCACATCTGCATGGTTTTCTTCCGCATATCTTATAATCGCACCTGCAGTCTTTTTACCCAGTTCTGTGTTCAGACGTTTCGTATATGCCCATCTTCCCTGTGTCTGCGCAGAGCCATGTTCCCTCTGGAATCTGCGGATCCGTCCCAGTGTGCGGTACATCCGGTCTTTTTCACTGGGATGATCTATGAATCTTCTTCCCAGGACAGTTCCGTCTGAGCGCATGATGGTACAGACCGCATCGGTATTGATCCCCAGATCCACACTGCAGATGATCTGTTCTTTTACCGGTGTTTTCGTCAGTGTTACTTCTTCTGTATAGGAAAAACGCAGAAAATACCGGCGGTGTCTCTTTTCCAACGCAGGGGCCGATGCCTTCTTTCCTTTCCAGTTCCTGCGAAGATATTCCATATCGGTACGTTTTAAATATACACGGAACCATTTCCAGTCATGCCCGTCGTACAGTTTCAGATATGCTTCATCTTTTCCTTCTGCTCCTTCGCGGTACATCACATCCCGGTAAAAGACCGGCATGGCATGGTTCCTGCAGGTAAGTTTCGGCCTTCCGGACAGCACTCCGGTCTCTTTCCACTGCCCCAGCCGGGTCTCATACGAAGATACACTTCCAAGCGCATGCTGGATCGCGGACCTGCGGAGGTAAGACGGCATCTTCGGAAAACGAAGGTCAAAATCAAACCGGGCTGTGTTTTTCTTCGTCATGTGCACCATATGCTCTGCGGTATTAAAACGCTTTTTTGTCTCCGGAATCTTCCTCAGTTCTTCCCAGACCTGTGCGTAGATCTCTGTCAGGTAACCGACTGCCTGACGATAAATCTCCATTGTCTGACGGGCCGGGATATTCTGTTTTCGTATCTCCACACCATAGCTGGATACTGTCCGCATCTTCTTCCACCTTTCCCGCAAAAACCAAACGTTTCCGGAATGACCCCTGTATTCAGGGCTTTCTCTTTTCTTTTTCCTTCTGGCCTTCGATATAGGCAGATACCTGCTCACGGCTCCGGTCACTGACTGTAACGGCATAATAAGACGGGTTCCACAAATGTCCTCCCCACAGTTCTTTTTTCAGCTCCGGATGTAAAAGGAACATCTGACGTGCAAGATTCCCTTTCATGATCTTGATCATATCTGAAATATAAAACTGCGGCCGGCAATCCACAAGCATGTGGATATGATCCGGCATGACTTCCATTGCCAGGATCTGAAACCGATACTCTTCTGCCAGATCCTGCAGCATCTTTTTGCATTCCAGGTCGATTCCGTGTCTGTTATTATACCATATGCATTTCTTTAAGTAAACATTTGTTCTGTATATTTTTTTATAAAAAATTGCGCGTCTAACTCATCACTGAAGTAAACTTAAATGAAAAACTAAATTCCGGTTTTGGACCAAATGCAAGAGTAAATTCCATATAGGTCGAAGTTACTTTTGCACACATATTTGCCATATTGTCTTTGATAATCATTACTCCGTATAATGTACTTGCAGCTGATTGCCTGCCTGTGCAGATTGGAGATAATTATGAAAAATAAAGGCAATCAGAAACATTTAACATTTGAACAGCGTGTTGATATCGAGAAAGGTCTTACTGAGAATAAAAGCTTCACTGAAATTGGACGAATTATTGGTAAAAATCCATCTACCATATCAAAGGAAGTACGTCTCCACGCACATACAAAAGAACGTCCGGATTCAGGTTACACTCACCCGCCATGTATTCATCGCAAGAACTGTAAGGTGACATGCTTGTGTGATAAGATGTGTGGCATTCATTGTAAGCTTTGCAGAAAACCATCCTTTCGCTGCACTGATATATGTCCCGCATATGAGACAGCTGAATGTGAGAAACTGAATAAACCTCCCTACGTATGTAATGGCTGTGGTAAAAAGACCCATTGTCTTATGCCCAGAAAGTTTTATTCATCCAAATATGCCCATGATGAGTACCGTAGCGTGCTAGTCGATTGCAGAGTCGGCATTAACCAGACTCCGGAAAGCATTCAATCCATGAATGATTTATTGGTTCCATTGATCAAGGAGAAGCATCAGTCCATCGGTCATATTTATGCTACTCATGCAGAAGAATTGGGTTGCTCCAGAAGAACACTTTACTCCTACATCAATGATTGTGTATTCGATGTCCGCAATGGTGACTTAAGACGTTCTGTACGTTATAAGAAACGCAAGAAACCTACACAGACCAGTGCAAAAGATCGTTCTTATCGTCAAGGTCATAACTACGAAAATTTCCAGAATTATATGAAAGATCATCCAGATATAAATGTTGTGGAAATGGACTGCGTGGAAGGAATGAAAGGCGAAAGCTGCGCCCTCTTGACCTTTACATTCCGCAACTGCAATCTTATGCTTATGTTCCTGTTGGAATATCAAGACCAGGAATGCGTGTTAGAGGTCTTTGTATGGCTTGAAACAGTGTTAGGACAGGATGCATTCAAAAAGCTTTTTCCGGTGATCCTCACGGATGGAGGTTCAGAATTCTCAGCTCGTGAAGAGATGGAGGAATTCTGTGACGGAAGTAAAAGCACGACGGTCTTTTACTGTGATCCATACAGCTTTTGGCAAAAAGGTGCCTGCGAAAAGAACCACGAGTATATCCGCTACATCCGTCCGAAAGGGAGTTCATTCGCTGATTTAAATGACGAGAAAGTCAGACTTATGATGAATCACATAAACAACGAAAAAAGAGACAGTCTTAATGGACATAGCCCATATGAACTCTCTCTTTTACTCTTGGACAACAAACTGCACAAAGCATTAGGATTAAAGGCAATCGCACCTGATGATGTTATGCTTAGTCCAAAACTTATAAAATAAAATAGTAAAGCACAGGCAGATTTCACTGCACCAGAATTTAGTCTTGCACATAAGGCATGTGGAATTTAGTCTCGCACACTATTTTCAGATGCCCGGTTAGTATGCATAAAAACATAAATCATGAGTGCTTACAGGTTTATTATAAGACAAAAAAATAGAATTGTTAAGGTGCATTACAGAATTTAATCCCGCATAGTTACTGAGATAATCCACAGCTGGAATTTAGTTTTTCATTTAAGTATCTAACTCATCTAAGTTCACTAAAGTAACGAGAATGTGACGCGCAAATATTCAAAAACTCCCTATTATTCTGTAATGCCTGCCTATAAGATAACTAATAGTATATCATACTTCACATTTTTTTCCATGCCTCCTGTAACAGAAAAAACAGTAACTTTTTATCAGCGCAGGTAATTTCTCTAAATCATCCAGATTATAATCCTGATAAAGTTCTCATCACCAGATCTACATCTTTGTTCTCCAGTTCCTGAATAATGTGCAGGTATGTTTTCTGTGTTGTAGTCATGCTTGCATGCCCCAGTCTGCGCGCAACACTGGCAATAGACACTCCGGCAAACAATAATAATGAGGCATGGGTATGTCTGAGTCCATGTATGGAAATCTCAGATATCCCACACCTTCTGCAATGCCTGGTAAGCACATCATTCACAGTAGAATTGTAAACCTTCGATTCTCCCACAAAAACAGGCTGATTCTGCGGAAGTGTTTTGGTCAGTTCTGAGAATTTTACAACAATCTGCCAGTCAATCTGAATTTTTCTCACAGAAGATTTGTTCTTCGTTGGAAGGAAACCACCTTCACCTTTATAATCCCAGGTTTTGCTTATTGACAGCGTCTGCCTGCCAAAATCAAAATCTGCCGGAGTAATCGCCAGAGCTTCTGAAAATCTCATTCCGGTTTTTGCAACAAGAAGAATAAACCAGTCCCAGTTTGGCTCTTCCTTAATATCCAGATCAGCGATCAATGTATGAAGTTCAAACTGATTCAGATATTTTATTTTCTTGGCCTTGGGAGTTTTTCCCTTAATGATGGCTTTTCTGGTCGGATCTCGTTCTATCATTCCTTCATCAACTGCATCCAGAATAGCACCTTTCAGCTGATGATGAAAATCCAGCGTAGTCTGTCTCTCATGTTCCCTTGCATAATCATTCAAAAGCTGCTGATATGCCGTTCTGGTCAGCTCTGACACCCTCAGTTCAGGCACCAGCTTCTCCACCCACCTCTGTGTCATCAGATATTTTGCCATAGTTGCTTCACGAATTGCACCCTTTTTATATACATCAATCCACTGTGCATAATACTGTGAAAACAGTACATTGTTATTTGTATCATTTGACATAAGCATTCTCCATTTCCGAAATTACCTGCGCTGATATTCACAATGTAATAACTATAGCAATTCTGCAAATGGAGCGGATAAATTTGATAGATTTATGCAGTCATAAGAAGAGGTTTTATCTCTTCGTCCAGAGTTTTCTTTAATTCTGCCATCATGCGATTATAAAATTTATACTTCGGCAAAGCCGTTTCCTGTGCTTCTTTGTAGCTGGTATAATCAACAGTTGCCTTAATTGCCGTTTCATTGGGGATTTTCCCATTTCTGTAATGGATTGCCGCATACATTACATCATCCTTTGACGCATACCATTGAATACAGAAATCAGAGATAACTTTTTCCATACAGTCTCGTTTCATATTTTCAATAATATTAAGGATAGACTTTCCCCTGTACTTTCTGTCATCTTTCTCAATATCTGCAATCAGATTTGACATAAGGACTGCTACTTTTTCATTATCTTTGCGAAGCTCCGCCACGTACTGTTTTACTTCTTCCAGCTTTTTCAGCCGTTCCTGTGGTGTAATTTCCTCATCCTCCTCTGTAGGAGTTACAATATTCTGGATCAGGTTAATAATATATTCGTAATCAATCTTTGTACTGCTGTATGCCATCAATTCATAATCTGATCCACCTGTGTATCACCGGAATCTGAATCCCCATGATCTTTGGAATCACGAATCTCTTCCATTACATTTTTTATAATGACCTGCATAATCCTCATATTCTGTCTCTGTAATTCCATACGTTTCCAACATACTGTCGTCATACTTTGTAAAAGATTTCAGCTGTGCAAACAGGCTGTCAAACTCCTGGAACATTTTTGCAATTTTCTTCTCTTTCATGGACATGCCTGGAATGTCCGAAGGCTTCTCAGCGCAGATTTTCAGTGCAGAAAGTGCTTTACGAAATGCAGGCTCTACTTCATCCCATTCTGCCAGCAACGCTGTCTCTGTACTTCCCGCAGAATACAATTTCACCGCATTATCCACACACTTCTTAAAGAGCTTTGGTGCCTGAAAAGTTACAATCTGTCCATATGTCTTATTGGTGTCATAAATACGGTTAGTTCTTGAAAAAGCCTGAATCAGATCATGCGGTCCCATAGGCTGACGATCAATAAAAATCGTAGACATACATGGTGCATCAAAACCTGTAAGCAGCCTGTCTACCACAATTACCAGATCCAGCTGTTCTCGTCTGCTCTTAAATCTGGCATCTTTTCTGGCAAGACGTTTATTCAGATTGGCATTATAGCTCTGTATCTGGGACATTTCATATTTGGTTCCAAACATATCATTGTAATCATTCAGGGATTTCTGCATTTTTTCCTGATTCACATGGGAGCCTTCTTCATTTTCGGTAACAGATAGGTGATGGCGAATTTAGGAAAATCCGGAAGCACCTGTCTGATTTTCTCATCGATCACAAGTGAAGTTTCTCCATTCTTTACTCTGGTAAGCAGCTCATAATATTTCTGTGCAACCTGAATGGATTTGGTTGTAAGCATGCACTCATATGTCATTCCCTTTCCATTCTGAAGACCTAATTTGTAATAGGATTTGTTTAAAATTACATCCAATACCTTTAACATATGCGTTTCATTGTCATACTGGCTGCTGTCCGTTTCATCTGTCATATTTTTAGGACCATTATGCTCAACCTGAAATCCCAGAACCGCCTTGTCATGAATTGCATTCTGTATGGTATAAGAATGGAGACATTTTCCATATAATTCTTCTGTTGTTCGTGGCAAATCGCCCATCTGTGGATATGGGTTCTCTGCGAAACGTGGAGTTCCGGTAAAACCGTACCATAAAGACCTGCCAAAGAAACGTTCCAGTTCTCTCTTTGTTTTCGGTGTCACTGCCCTGTGGCACTCATCCACTACAAAAGCAATCCTCAGATTTTTGATTTTGTCAAGTCCGGTGTTCCTTCCTGCAGTCTTTTACTTATGAGAATCTGCATTTTCTGAATTGTCGTTACAATCACCTGACGGTCAGCCGATTTTAATTTCTTTTTAGATCATTAACATTATCTGTTTCATCCACATCTACCAGATCATTATTTGCATATGCCTGAAATGCCATAGTTGTCTGTGTATCCAAATCTTTACGGTCAATGAGAAAAATCGTCTTATCAATACTTGGAATATCCATCAAAAGATTTCTTGTTGCCTTATAGGATGTCAGTGTTTTTCCCGAACCGGTTGTATGCCATACAAAACCGGATTCTCCGGTTTTTGAAGCTTCACGTATAGACTCAATGGCATGAATCTGATATGGTCTGAGCAGAATCAGCGTCTGGCATCTTCATCCAGAACTGTATATCTGGCAATCATTTCATGAGCTGGGGAATACGGAGTACACTTTTGCAAAGCTGAGATAATCTGAAACAGGATTATTCTTTCTGTCTACCCATCCACTCATAAATTTGGGATTTAACTCTGTATCCCCTGCTGCCGCAAAATATCTGGTATCCACACCGTTACTGACTACAAACATCTGCACAGCTGAGAAAATCCCGGTAAATTTACCCTCACCAATATATTTTTTTATCTGCCAGAATCCGTCCATGTAAGAATGCTGTTTATTCTTCAACTCAATATGTATCATGGGAAGCCCATTAATCATAAGAGTTACATCAAATCTTCTGTCCCGCACATCTGTGGAATCCTCATCATCTGATTTCAGTGCTTTATACTGATTAATCACTTCATAAACACTGGAACCTCCTGCAATATGCTCATGGTTCATTACTACAAGATGTAACTTTTCCATATCCCGCTGTACATGAACCATTACCTTTCCATTCTCACCTACCAACCATTCCCCTGCTTTATAAAATGAGGAAAACTGCAACTGGTTCTTTACCTGTTCAAATTCAGAGTCAGAAAGTCCCTCTCCATCCAGTCTGTCCTTATTATTCTGCTCCAGAATATATCTGAAATTCGCCCACAGATCCTCCTCCGTCTTTAAATCTTCTCGGTATGTCCACTGGGAATCTCCGTAAATTAGCTGTTCTATCAATTTTTCCTCTATCATTGACTCTAATTCTGACATATTTTTCTTCTCCTTTGTGTTTCGTGTGGATAATTGGATGGTTGGGATGGGGAATTGGCTTTCGCTGGTGAAGAGTGATGAGGTGATCGAGGGACTGAAAATATATTCCAATCTTTGACTGTTCTTCGATAGATGGCATTATAACATCAATGTTTTTGACATCATCTTTATACAATGCTCCCATTGTGCTAGAAGCATTTAGTCTGGCAAGCTTTTTATTTCCTTCATCAGAAACAAAATAATCATATAAAAATGCGGTATTACTTTGTTATTTAATTTAAGCAAATACATATTAGGTGCAACTGTCGCATATTTTGTTCTAGGTTCAAAAATATAGACTTTACCTATATCTCCTCGCTTTGCCATCAATAATTCGCCACCATGAAGTTCTGTCTTTTTCAAAAATTCGTACGACAACTTATCTACATACTTCAGCTCTGACAATGGTTTTGGATTTTCTAAATCTGTTATCCTTACATACCAAGCATAACCAGAACCATCCATTGTATTAACATTTTTTGCCATATCTGCAAAGCTACCATTCGCATCATAATCTGTTAATAATTTTAATAAATCCAAAACCTTACGCTGTTCCCAAGGATTGGCATTTACAACTGCTCTCTAACCATCATCAGAGCATATCCCAACAGATTTTTCCCCTTCCATTTGCTTCGATCAAATCTATTGGAATCTCTCATGGATAAACCTATCCCCCAAATCTGATCTCTTACCGCACATTCTGCCAATATTGCGTCACCTGTATCAATAAGTTTTTCTTTCAATTCTGCATTTTGACTGAATTTCGCCTTTAACCCTTCATAGACAACAATCTGTCTTACACCATTCCAGGTATTTTCATTATATCCATGTACCTCTCGCCCTAATTTCTTAATTTCCGCAACATCATTTGTGCTCAATATCTCCTTTGCTACTGAAGCATCATAAAAGCGGCATGCTTTCTGGTACATCATAAACTGTTCCATTGAAGAAAATTCTATTCCATCAACTGTGAAATGAGTCGGATACCAGTTACTCAAATATCCATTTTCTTCATTCGGGTTGTGAAAACAAATAATATTCATTAAACCTCACCTACTTTTCTGACTGCCAGATCAAGTTCCAGATCATGAAGTCCGTAATAGGCTTTCTTCAAGAAATCCACCGGGATTTTCTGAACAACTTCTGAACTTGGCATATTATAATACCACTGATAATATGCGTAAAACTCTCCAATCCAGTCCGGAATAAAACCTTTTAAGTTGTCTCCTTCCTGCAATCTGTAATGATCTGTTTTAAGAAAATACAACCATAAATCTTCTACATTCATTGTATTTACATAAGCCTGTGCTTCATCTATGCTCTTTCTCGTTTTACTCTTCATGTATGTGTTAATAAAATCTTCTGTATTTTTATCCGGGAATGACTGTGCTACAAAATCAAACAGCTTTCCCTGATTTTCTACAACATCACTTAAATAGCTTCTGCATACGCTCTCATAATTCTCTCCTAAAGCAATGTACTGAATACATTCGTTACTTTGTTTGCATCAGAATCAATTAATTCCCGCATTTTTTGTCTTGCTGAAACATCTCGCTGATTATATTTTTCTCTGAATTCCATATAATCAACAGACAGAAGACTGTCCTGTACTTCCTGCAAATGCTCATATGCCAGCCTAGATTTAATACAATATTGGATTCCCAGACCACCAAGAGAAAGCAAATTCTGTCAGAATATCCATATCAATATTATCTCTTACAAATTCTTTGGCAATATAGAAGTAGGAAGCATTGGCTCTCCATCCCTTAATCACATCATATCCTTCTGTATCTATTCCATATTTCTCAATAAATTTTTTGATAACACCCGGTAACGTTTGGAATCGGAGGCATCTCTATGTTTCATCAGCTCCGCCAACCATGAGAGAACATCTTTTTCCTGAAAATCCAGTATTTTTAATTGGTCTGTATCCAGTTTATATTGATGAACCCAGCCATTTTCATCATTAGGTTTACAAACAGCCCATTCCTTTGCGAGATTCAGATTATCTGTCAAATAAAACCCCATGCCATAATCATGTTTTTTCTCACCAAGTCCATATGTTGGCACTACAATTCTGTTCGAAGTTCCATGAAATAACGTAATTTTTTCCATTTGCTCACCTTTTTTCCTAGACAAACATTTTCTGTAGCATGAATTTCTTTATTTTTTTCAGTTCTTCACACTTTTGCTGGTGAAGAGTGATGAGGTGGTCGAGGTTGGTAAAGTATTGTCCTATTATCGCTTGCTCATTTTCGCTAGGAACCATTATTGTCTGATTCAAAAATTCTGGAATAACCAGTTCATTCATCATAGTTCCAGCTTTTGTAGAATTGACAAGTATTCTCCTCATGACAGATTCAGAATGTATATATTGCTTCCAAAAATTAACCGGCATTTCATTCAACGGTCTTAAAGTACTGAATCTTGGCGACATTATGCCTGTTCCAATATCATTCACAACGAATCTTCCAAAACGAAATTGTTTATTTGTATGGCCTTCAAAAGCAATATCCCCTACTCTAATCACTTTGTATGTGGACAAAGAACTTTCTGATGCACCATTGCCATCATCTTTGTAACTCATCGTTGCAACAGATATGGTTTTATCGTATCCAATTAGATTTTCGTTTCTTTCAGTATTACGTTGATATAATTCCCCCAACTTACGCTGTTCCCAAGCTTCCGTAAATCCCTCAAATCTAATCTCTGGAACTTTTTGTTCATTTTGAGGAAACATTTTTTGTAACATATATTTTTTTAAACTTTTTACTTCATCACACTTTCGCTGGTGAAGAGTGATGAGGTGGTCGATGTTGCGGAAATAGCTCGCAATTACTTTCTGTTCTTCATAATTTGGAACATCAACAACAAATTCCTGCATATCTGACGCAAGGATATGTTTTATGGTATTACCAGTAGTAATGTTTTCTATTTTTTTCTTGGCTTTATCAGTCTGATATTCATAGTTTAAAAAGTAAGGCTCAATTTCTTCTTTTGGATTTCTGAACATGATTAAGGCATGAGCCGCTGTATTGTCCAATTCTTCAGGGATTACGGCTGCATGTCCAACATGGCCAGATTGAACCATAACCATATCTCCAGTATGTAACCATTTGTCTTTTTGCTTTTCATAGAATTCATCATTTATGAAAATCTCAGAGTTATGGTTTATCTGTCCATCTTTTACATTGTTAGATTCCAGATAAAAATGTCCTTGTTCTGCATAGTATGGAGTAGCTGTTCCTACGAATGCATTTCCAATTGAATCATATATATCACTCAACTTACGCTGTTCCCACTCATCCGTATAACCTTTAAATCTAATATCAGGTTTTCCCATAATTTACCCCTCCATTTTCGCAATCAGTTCATCTAATGATTTCATAATTGCGTCATCTGTAGAAGTTAAATCCCTGAGCAGGGCCAGGAATTCCCCCTGTGTTTTTTCTAATTCGTCATCTGTTTTCTTCATCTCGGATAACAGATCATTCAAGTCTATCTCTTCTTCTTTTTCAAAGTTGTCAACATAGCGTGGGATGTTGAGGTTAAAGTCGTTCTTTTCTATTTCTTCAAAGCTGGCAAGAAATGATTCTTTTTCTACAGTTTCTCGTTTACTGTACAGTTCCATCACTTCATTGATATGCACATCTGTCATTTCATTCTGCTTCTTACCTTTGTCAAACTTCTTTGAAGCATCAATAAACAGCACATCTCTGCCATCTCTATGCTTCTTCAGAACGATAATGCAAGTTGGAATCGAAGTATTATAGAATAGATTCGCAGGTAAGCCAATTACTGCATAAATATTTCCGGAACGAAGCAGTTTTTCTCTGATTTTCCCTTCCGCAGCTCCCCGGAAGAGGACACCATGCGGAAGTACAATTGCCATAGTTCCATTATTTTTCAGATGATAGAGTCCATGCAGTAAGAAAGCGTAATCTGCTTTTGATTTCGGTGCAAGCACCCCATAATCACTAAATCTTTCATCCTGCAGAAAGCCTGCTGCTGCGGTCCATTTTGCGCTGTAAGGTGGGTTCATAAGTACCATATTGAAGTCTGTTTCTTCATCTGTTGGCCAGTCTCCGTCAAGAGTGTCTCCGTTTCTCAAATTCTGATTCTCTGCCGGAATGCCATGAAGAAACATATTCATTCTTGCAAGATTGTAAGTCGAAGTATTTAATTCCTGTCCATAATATTTGATATACTGAGAATATTTCGCATATTTTTTTGCATTAAGCAGAAGGGAGCCGGAACCCATGCATGGATCATAGACAGATAATCCCTGTTTTTCTTCCTGTCCTGCGATTGCAATGCGGGTAAGAATTTTGGATACTGCCTGAGGTGTATAGAATTCTCCGGCTTTCTTTCCTGTCTCTGATGCAAACTGTCCAATCAGATACTCATAAGCATTTCCAAGTATTTCCGCATCTGAATTCAATAAATCTGCTTTATCAATTTCCTTTATCAGACTTGCAACTGTATCACTCTGCTTCTGGTCTCCTGTTCCCAGACGGTTGGAATACAGATCAATATCCGCAAACAGGTCTGCAAAGATAGGATCACTTTGTTCAATATTATTGAATGCTTTCTGCAGCTGCTCTCTGTTAAAAGAATTGTTTCTTGCAGCATCTGCAAAATACGTGTATGTAAGTTCAGGCTCAATCACATAATGGCATTCTTCTTTCATTCCCTGTTTCAGTTCTTCGCCATCTTCACTTTCCAATTCTTTTACATATACATCCAGTGCTTCTTTTAATGTCTGTGGTTTGCTGTCGCAGATCATATCATATACTTTAATAAGAAAAGAATCTGACAGATATTTATAGAAAATAATTCCCAAAAGATAGTTTTTGTATTCATTTGCATTCCATTTTTCGAGTCGAAAGAATATCTGCTTCCGCTCCACAATTACAACCTGATCAGATCTTCACTTGTTTTCCTAATTTTTCAAGCCATTTCTACGTTTCCCCCCGTTT
>ENA-OQAN01000535-OQAN01000535.1-human-gut-metagenome-genome-assembly--contig:-NODE-535-length-19976-cov-3.253363_pt1 | contig 19976 bp, 26 predicted proteins | sample MGYA00242735_ERZ504527 | MGnify/ENA primary metagenome ERZ504527 (study PRJEB26092, sample SAMD00036230) | human gut metagenome | host: Homo sapiens | study: EMG produced TPA metagenomics assembly of... | reverse complement strand
CTGCCTCGCGGGCAGCTGGCGCGCTTTTCCTCAAAGTCGTCAACGATGTTTCTTTGCCCTTTTCGAATGCCCCCTTAAAGAAATGGGAGGCGCTGGCACCGATCGAAGAAAACGCGGAAGCGATATCGGCATGGGCGTCGTCACCGGAAGCTCGGCAGAAAAATCGGTGTCGCTCTCGTAGGACACACGCTGCGGATACGCATCGTAGTCGTCCTCGGTATTATCGAGCTCCTCGGGCGCGGGGCAGGCGCCATGACGTCCAGACCGGCTGCGGGATCGATAGCAGTCTCCGCATCGGCTTCCGTCTCGACGGCATTGGCCTCATCGGGCTGCGCAGCCACGACCGGATCGGGCTGGGGCGCGGGCTCGAACGTCGGCTCCTCGCCTCTTCGTAATCGAGCGTACAGGACTCGGGAAGCATTCCCAGGGCACGGATGGCATCCGAGCCAAACCGGATGTTGCCGGCGGCATTGCGATAGAGCTTGGGCTCGGGCTCGGCCTGCTCGGCCGCGGCAGGCTCCTCTGCCGACTCGGCAGCGGACTCGTCTGCAACGGGCTCCTCGGCCGGAATATCTTGGACCTGGGACCCGGGTGCAATGACGCCAATCAGGGTCTCGTCGGCAGAAGCACCTTCGAATCCATCGATTTGCTCATCAAAAGCCTCGCCCTGCTCACCCTCGGGAGCGACCGGCTGGCCATACTCATCCTCGGTATAGGCAGGCTCTTCGTACTCGATGGTATTGCCGTAATCATTTTGCTGCTGGGCTGCGGCGTACTCGGCTGCCGCGCGCGCCATCTCCTCGGCGCGACGCTTCTGCTCGCCAAAATACGTGTCAAACGGAATATCGTCAGGGAACTCGTTCTCGCCCTGATAGGGGGCGACGTTATCCATGACACCCAGCATGGCGGCAACAGAGGACTTGTTGCAAACCGAGCCGGACGTGTAGGGAAGGACAAAACGATTGGAAATGATATTGGCGGCATTGGCGAGCGCCACGAGGGAGGCAAGGATCGCGACAATCCACAGCAGGACCTTCAACGCGCCGGGAAGCGGCAAGATGCGCAGGATGGCAATAGCCGCGGGAGCAATCGTGGCAATCGGGAGCAATTTGGCGATCAGCGCTCGGTACGGCGCATAGGGCTCGCGAGCGAGCAGTTCGGCGCGCGGGGAGTCATAGTGCGCGACGACGACAACCGGGCGATTGCGCGGAGAGGCAAGCGGACCAGAGGCCTTGTGATAGGCGATGACATTTTGGCTCACGCCCGTCTTGCCCAGGCGCGAGATCACGGGGCGCCCGGTTCGCTCGAGCACATAGAGCACGGCTCCGACAATGGCCAACAGGGTGCCGACTAAGCCGATACCGCCACCGATGCCCATAAGCAGGGCACCGGCAAATGCCAGAATGCCCGTAACGGCAAACGCCATCCTGCTCGGCGCGGGAGCATTAAACTCCTGCACCTCGGGATCAAAGCCGTGGTTGCGGAAAATTTGAGCGATATCTTCGGCAGCCAAGCGCTCTTCTTCGCTGCACGCCGGCGTGATGCCAGTGTTCTGCAACAGGTGGTTAATATAGTTCTGGGTGTTCGCCATATGCGCTCCACATCCATAATCCGACAAATAGGCCCAATGTATGCACATTAGAACCGTATATAGTCGAAAGTATACCCCGAGCGGCGCAAACGGCCGAATTCTGGGCATCTTAACGCCCCAAGCGGACAAGGATATAGCCTAATCTCCATATCGGACTAAAATCATGGCATCAAACACCTTCCCATGCGAGGATTCTATGACGGCAAGCGATACAACCGTAACGAATAAAAATGGGGTGCCGGAACCCGGTTTCGACAAGACCGCCCAGCGCATCCTCAATCTGTTCTTTGTCCTCAACAGCTCTCCCGAGCCATTGACCACAGAGCAAATTGTCCTGGATTCCGATCTTGGCTATGGGTCGGGCAATATCGACTCGGACAAGCGCAAGTTTCGCCGCGATCGCGAAAAACTCCTCGAACGCGGAATCACGATCAAGGAAGTTCGCGCAGCAGGCGCCCAAGAAACCGAAGAAAGCGCGTGGACCATCGATCGCGAGCACACGTTTGCGGCCGGTGGCCTCATCACCGCAGACGACGCGGACATCTTGCTCGACGCTATCGACCAGACCCTTGCGACCGGTTCGGCCGCGTTTGCCACGCCGCTTGCAGACATACGCTCCAAGATCGCCTACCTCACCGGCGCATCGACCGCAGAAGAGCCTCCCGCCCGTCGCTTACCCGCCGTCGATGCGGTGTGGAGCGCTTTCGCCGAACGCTGCGCACTGCGCTTTTTGTATCAAAACGGGCACGGGGAGCAAAAAGAGCGCACCGTCTGCGTATACGGCATGTTTGAGCACGAGGGTGTGGCGTATTTTTGCGGACTCGACAACGCCACCGATGAAATCAGGACGTTTCGCTGCGACCGTATCGTTCGCGCATGGCGCCCCTCGAAGGCCTACTCCATCCCCGCCGACTTTAACCTGAACGATCGCCTGTTCTTTGAGTTTGATTTTGCCGATTGCAAGCCCGTTATGGCGACCTTTTCGTTTGCCCCGCAAGCCCAGGCCGACATGGTCAGCGGCCTAACGCGCGGTCGCGGGGAGCTCACGCACACCGAAGAGGGTTGGACCTGGACCGTCGGCGTGCGCGACCTTAATGCCGCTGCCTCGTTTTGTATGGAGCACGCCATGGACGGCATGAGACCCGTTGCCCCCGATGCACTTAAACTGGCGTGGAACCACCTCATCGAAAGGACGGTGCACGAGCATGCCCGCGCGTAAACTCACCAGCGAGCAAAGGCTCTCGCGTGCGATTGACATCATGGAGGCCCTCTACGCTGCCGGTGGGACCGGTATGACACGAGGGATATCTGCAGCCGTTTTGATATCACGGGTGCGGCGCTCGACGAAATTATCGATATCGTCTCGACCCTCGCTGACCGTGAGTCGGGCGCACGCATCATCTGCGAACGCCACGGCGAGTGCATCATCCTGACAGGCGATGCGGGGCGTGTGCTGCCCTTGCGCCTAAGTGCCGCCGAAGGTGCCGTGCTCAACCACGAACTCGAATCGATGGGAATCGACTCTCGGCAGCAGAGCGTATCCGACACGCCCTCCTACCCGAGAAACTCGGCTACAACCAGCGCGTCGTCGATACCGTTGCCCGAGGATCGCACTGGCAACAGCTGAACTGCGCGATTCAAGACGGCGTTCGATGCCGCATCATCTACCGTTCGATGGACGACACACGGCCGCGTGAGCGTCTCATCGACCCCCTGCGCATCGCGACGCATGGCGACCAAACATATCTGATTGCCTGGGATGTCGAAGTTGATGCGCAGCGCTCCTACCGCATGGACAAAATCGAGGCCTTGCCCTTACCGACGATTCTGTGGAGCGCCACGCGCCCGCGTCCGCATCCCTCCACGAATCCCTTTCCAAAGCGGAGCAGAGCGCAAAACTCCTCATGCCGCTCGACATGGCAGAGCGCCTAGACTGGGCCGGCATCATGTCGATTGAGCCAAACGGGGCAGACATGGCAACGGTGACCGTGCGTTATGGGTCAGAGCACTGGCTGTTCTGCCAGGTAATCGCAGCGGGCGGAGCCATCCGCATACTGGATGACCCCGCCCAGGCATTGCGTCTATGCGATATGGCGAAGAGCCTGACCTGCCCGCTTTAACGGCGTCGCTCGTGGCGCGCACGCCACAGCTGCAAATAATGACCGATCTGCGCCGACTCGATACGCTGGTAGGAAGTCGTGGGCAGCGACGTCAAGAACTTCTTGCCGTAGCCCTTTGTCACCAAGCGCGGATCTGCCAAGATGAGCACGCCGCAATCGGTCGATGAGCGGATAAGACGGCCGGCGGCCTGTTTGACCTCGAGCACCGCCTCGGGCAGCGAGTAGCGCGCCCAGCGCGGTCCTCACGCAGATTGCGCTCACACGAAAGGGGATCCGTGGGGCTCGAGAACGGCAGCTTGGGGATAATGACGCAACGCAGCGTCTCGCCGCTGGCGTCAAAGCCCTCCCAAAAGGCCTTAAGCGCAAAGAGCGATGAGGTCGGCTCGTTGATAAACCGATCGCGCAGGCGACGCGGGGACGAGTTGCGTTGCTGGCAATTGAGCTCCAGGCCCGCTCGCGCCAATTTGGGCTCGACACGGGCATACAGGTCCTCCATATCGCGCCTGTTGGTGAAAAGCGTGAGCACCGATCCACCCATGCGAGATGGGCATCGACAGCACGCACTCGAGCGCCGAGAGATAGCGCTCGCGATCGCGCGGATCGGGAATGTCCCCCGCCACGACCACGGCCATATTCGAGTCAAAGTCATAGCTCGAATCCAGGTGCAGCGATGAGGATGTCGACGCACCGATACGATCGAGGCCGACAGCATGGTTGAAATGCTCAAAGCTCTTGGACACCGTCATGGTCGCCGAAGCGAAGATGGCCGTGTGCACTTCGGGCAGCCACTCGTTCGCCAAGGCCTCGCCGATATCGATGCGCTCGGCGGTCATAGACTCCCCGCCCGCACGCAGCCGACGGTTAACCTGCAGCGAGTACACATAGTGCTCGTCCGTACCCTCAATGATGAGCTTGAGATTCTCGGCCAGCTCGTGCAGACGGCGCGAAATGTCGCCTAGGTCGACAACGACCTCGGGCTTATCGGCGGCGACGGTCTGCACCAGCGCGTCTACGCTTTTATCCGCCTGGTCCAGCGCATCAATTGCGGTATGGGCCGACTGCAAAAAATCGTGCCAGTCATCCGACTCGCGCAGCTCGGGGCCAATCCACAGATTCGCGTTATCGTAGCTCCCACGGGCGCGACGGCCGAGCTCGCGCACACCATCGAACACATCGGCAATCGCCATGGCTCGCGGGGGCAACCGTCGACGTCGCTTTGGCGGTGAGTCCAGGTAGAGCGTGGAGCCTCGGAAGTGGCCAAATCACGGGAAACCTGACTCAGCGCGCCGGCACTCGACCCACCCAAGCGCTCAAACAGCACGCGCGACTCATCTGCCGAAACCACGCGCGCCCATTGGCGACGGGCCTCGCGCTCGATGGAATGGGCCTCGTCGACCACCCAGTGACGAATCGGGGGCAAAATCCTCCCCTCGGCGGCCACGTTGCGGAACAACAGAGAATGGTTGGTGACCACCACGTCGGCATGTGCCGCACGACGGCGCGCCCCGTGGACCAGGCATTTGTCAGGGAAGAACGGACACAGACGACGAGCACACTCGCGCGAAGCGTCGTAAAGTCGGGACGGTTGACGCTGCGCCAGCGAATGCCGAGTGAATCGAGGTCGCCATCGGCAGATTGGCACACATACGCCATGATCACCGCAACCGCCGTGAGCGTGTCAGCAGGATCGCGCTTGGTGGTGATCTCAACCTGACCACGGCTCATGCGCTCGAGCTTGCGCAGACACGGATAGTGGTCATAGCCCTTGAGTGCACAAAACGACAGGCCCCCGTCCAGCTGCTCGGCGAGCTTTGGTAGCTCATGGTACATAAGCTGGTCGGCAAGATTTATTCGATTTGGTCGCAATGCCGACGGTAATGTTGTTTCGGCGGGCGGCCTCGGCGAAGGGCACGAGATAGGCCATCGACTTACCGACGCCCGTGCCCGCCTCGATCACGCGATGGGTGCCCGTGACCAGCGCATCGCGAACCTCAACCGCCATCGCGATCTGCTCGTCGCGCGGCTCATAGGTGGGTACATGCGATTGACCAGGCCGCCGGGGCGTAATCTGCTCGATCTCTTCACGACTCGGCATCTTAAGGACCGGCAGCTCGTCCGCATCAACGCGATCGTCTGCGCGATCGGCCTTGAGCACATCGGCACGAGCGGCGCTGAGCGAAAATATCGAACCCGGGTTCTGTCCAGCCAAAAAAGAAAAAATGGGGCGATATGACCAAGGCACGTCCGCGTGCATGTCCGCCAAGCGCGCCATAAGGCCCGAAGCAGGTCGGTAAGTGCGACCAACAGCACGCGCCACACACCGCACAGGGCATCAACGTCGGCGTCGCACGGTGCGATACTGAATCGCACCCAAACAAGTCGGCCATAAAAGACAGCTTGTGCGAGGCCAGGCGCGGAAGTGCGATGCGCGACAGTGCCAGCGAATCGATCCAGATGTCGCTGACGTTGACACCGCCCTTGACCGACTCGATAAACGACCGGTCAAACGTGGCGTTATGCGCGATAACAGGACAGCCGCCCACAAAGTCGGCGAGTGCCGCGACGGCCTCGACGGCCGACGGAGCATCTGCCACATCGGCGTTCGTAATGCTCGTGAGCTCGGTAATCTCTGCAGGAATCAGCTGCTTGGGATGCACGAACGTATCAAAGCGGTCAATGACCTCGCGGCCCGAAAGGCGGGCCGCGGAAATCTCAATTAACTCATTGTCCTGCACCGAAAGACCCGTGGTCTCGGTATCGAGGACGATTACGTCCTCCTCGATGAGGCCAAACGATTGCGTCTTAGCGCGCTCGGCGAGCGTGGCGTAAGAATCGATGACGAACTGCGGCGTTCCAGGAGATACGCGTCCTCGATTAGCATGCAACGCCCGCCCGGCGGAGACCCATACGGATCAGGCTGTCGCACACCTGCGGGAACGTCATGTCGTCGGTATGGCGAATCTCATCGGGATACAGCGACGTATCGGTCATGCCGGGAATGGTGTTGGTCTCGAGAATGACAGGGCCGTCCTCGCTCACGATAAAATCGCTGCGCGAAACGCCCAGACAGCCGAGGGCCTTATGGGCCGCACAGGCAAGTTCCTGGGCACGCGCATAGTTTTCGGGCGAAATCTGCGCCGGAATGCGGTGGATGTCTGTGGGGTCGACGTACTTTACATCCAGGTCGTAGAACTCGCAGTCCTCAGGCTTGCGAATCTCCACAATCGGCAGCGCGCGCACGTCGTCCTCGCCGTACACGCCCACAGTGATCTCGGTTCCCTCGATGCACTTTTCGACCAGCACTTTATCGCCGTACTCAAAAGCCTTGGCGATTGCCGCCGGCAGCTCTGAGGCTCGTGGACGAGCGAAATGCCGTAGCTGGAGCCGTTGACGGCGGGCTTTACAAAGCAACGCTCGCCACAAATCTCGACGATACGATCAATATCGACCTCGTCGCCCGCCTCAAGCGCCAGGCCGGGGCAATGGGGGATGCCCGCCTTGGCATACAGAAGCTTTGAAACCTCTTTATCGGCGCCACATGCGCTGGCGAGCACGCCTGACGCCGTGTAGGGGATACCCAGCGTCTCCATGGCCCCCTGCATGGCGCCATCCTCGCCGCCGGCGCCGTGCATGGCGATAAACGCCACGTCGAAGCCACCGGTCGCCATAGTCACCATAAAGTCATCGGCGGCGGTGTCGAGCAGCTCCACCGAGGTGTAGCCGGCCTCCTTCAGTGCCACCACGACATTCTTTCCAGAATTGAGCGAAATCTCGCGTTCGGCGGAATGGCCGCCCGCCAAGACCGCTACGTGCATGTTCTCTAGGCTTTTACCCGGCATGGGCAGACTCCTCCTCTATAATTCCTGCAGCTGATACCATATTGTAGCGATACCCTCTACGTTTCCCCAAAATCGAAAGGCTTCCATGAATCCCAGGACTAAATCTCAAGACATTCGCGACTTGAGCCAAAACGATATTCGCGAACTTGTCGCCGAACTCGGCCAACCCGCTTTTCGCGCAAAGCAGCTCATCGAATGGGTTTTTGAGAAGAACGTTTGTTCGTTTGATGACATGACCAACCTTCCCAAGGCCTTCCGCGAGCAGCTGAAGGAGGCATTTGCCTTCGACACGCCGACCGAGCTCGCCAAGCAGGTGTCTAAGGATGGCTCTCGTAAATACCTACTCGAGTACCACGACGGTATCTCCGTCGAGACCGTCGGCATGCCTCGTCGCAACAAGCTGTCTGTCTGCGTATCTACCAGCCGGCTGTGGTATGGGCTGCGCTTTTTGCGCTACCGGTCTGAACGGCCTCAAGCGCTCACTGACCGCTCAAGAGATCGTTGACCAGGTACTGCATGTTTCCAACGACTTTGGTGAGCGCGCGACGAGCGTCGTGTTCATGGGCCAGGGTGAGCCTTTCGCCAACTACGACGAGGTCCTCAAGGCACTGCGTATTCTTAATGACCCCGATGGAATCGGTATTGGAGCACGTCATCTCACTGTCTCCACCAGCGGCGTCATTCCTGGTATTCGCAAGTTTGCCGACATTCCCGAGCAGTTCACGCTCGCCGTCTCGCTGCACTCTGCCATTCAGTCCACGCGCAATAAGCTCATGCCGGGCGTTAAGAAGTACACGCTTTTGCGCCTTCACGAGGCCCTTCAGCTCTACACCGAAAAGACCGGCCGCCGTCCGACATACGAATACGCCATGATCGAGGGCGTCAATGACACCAACCCCGAGATGCAGGCGCTCTGCGACTTCTGCGAGGGCACGCTGTGCCACGTCAACCTAATCCAGCTCAACGATATCGAGGGCAGTCCTCTCAAACCGTCACCGATTCATAAGGTTGAAGACCTTCAGCGTCGTCTTGAGTCCCGTGGCATTGAGACCACGATCCGTAACTCTCGCGGCAACGATATCGACGCTGCTTGCGGCCAACTCAAGCAGCGCTTCAAGGTTCAGAAGAACGCGTAGGGGAGACCAACCTAAACGTTTCATGTGAAACATCGAACAGCCCCGGTTGCTTAATTTCAACCGGGTCTGTTTCATATCTATCGCTAATTCGCATCGAGCGATTGTTCAACAACTTTTTCGAAAGAAATAAGGGGTCCTTGTTCTGGCGTTCAGACAAGGACCCCTTAAAAAAGGCTAGTAATTGTTAGGTACCTAAAAGCCTACATTTTCCCATTGATGGTTAACCCAATCTTGATTAATCTTGGGATTCTTAGTTACCTGAGCTGTACGCATAGCGACATCCTCAGTCATAACATCCATTTTCTTTTTGGACGTATCGACGATATCTTGCGCCCCGCGAAGCAGACGACCACGCAATTCATCGTCTGTTGCGATCTTAAATCCCGCAAACGCACCAACCGCTACAGTTGCAGCCAAAGCAAGAGCAGTCAGAACTTTATTCTTCATCCTGATCTCCCTGGTCAAATTGAATCATCTCGCCAAGAATGCGAGACAGCTCTTCCTCATCCTTAAACTCGATCTCGATTTTATTCTTGCCGCGCGAGCTCTTGACGCGAACGTTCGTGTTAAACACCTGACGCAGAACGCGTGCAGCCTTCTTAAAAGACTGAGGCGTTGCAGGGTGAGGTGTTTTAGGCGTCTCTCCGGCAGAAAACAGTGGGGCAAGATTTTCTGTCGCACGGACAGACAATCCCTCTGCAACAACCTTCTCAGCAAGATTAATGCGCGCATCTTCATACGGAACCGCAAGAATTGCACGCGCATGACCAGCAGTCAGCTTGCCTTCGAAGATCATCTGCTGAACTACCTCTGGAAGATCAAGCAGGCGCAACGAATTGGTGATTGCGGAACGAGACTTGCTGACAGCCTTTGACAAGGCTTCTTGAGTCATACCGCTCGCATCAATGAGCTGTCGATATCCCTTTGCCTCTTCGACGGGGTTAAGGTCAGAGCGCTGAAGGTTTTCAATCAGCGCGAGTGCAAGCATCTGCTCATCATCAACATCTTTAATGATGACGGGGAGCTCCTCAAGACCCGCAAGTTTCGAAGCCTGATAACGGCGCTCACCCGCGATAATCTCATAGCCATTACCGTGCTTGCGCACAAGAAGCGGCTGAAGAACGCCATGCTCCTGAATTGACTCACTCAACTCTCGAAGCTCGGTCTCGTTGAAGTGAATTCGTGGCTGATTTGGGTTCGGAACGATGTCTTCGATTGGAAGCTTAGTTTCCGAAACGGCATTTGATGCTGACGCTGCAGATCCACCAGTCTCATATTCAGCTTCTGAGACCAGTGCATTGAGACCACGACCCAAGCCGCCGCGCTTCTTAGGACTAGGCACGCTTAATCACCTCTTTAGCAAGGTTCATATACGCCTTTGCGCCCTTGTTCTGTGGCGCATAGGTAATTACTGGCTCACCGAACGAGGGTGCTTCTGAAATTTTAACTGTGCGTGGAATCAAGGTCTTGAATGCCTTGTCACCAAAATACGATTGAACCTCTTCCACAACCTGGTTCGAAAGCGATGTGCGCGAATCGTACATAGTCATGAGCACGCCATAAGTATCAAGGCTCTTATTAAGGCGTGTTTTAACCATCTTCATCGATTCAAGCAGCTTTGTGACACCTTCAAGTGCGTAATATTCGCATTGAATAGGAATCAAAACACTGTCTGCTGCTGTTAACGCATTGATGGTCAGCAAACCAAGCGATGGCGGGCAATCGATGAATATAAAATCAAACTCATCCTGAACAGGCTCAAGCAGATCCTTTAAGCGAGTCTCACGGGCAATCGCACTGACAAGTTCGATTTCCGCACCCGCAAGCTGGATAGTTGCCGGGATTACAAATACCTTATTGCAATTTGTATCAAGAACGAGCGATTCCGCCGGAACATCGTTCAGCAATGCATCATAGATGCAGTGATCGAGTTCTTCTTTTTCGATTCCAAAACCACTCGTACTATTACCCTGCGGGTCAAAATCGACAATTAACGTCTTTCGGCCCAGTTCACCCAACGCTGCTGCAAGATTTACAGCCGTGGTGGACTTACCTACGCCGCCTTTTTGGTTGATGATAGCAATGACACGCGTGTCTTTTGCACTCTTAGAACGCTTAACGTCGCGAAATCCCACGGTCCCTCCTGGTGTATTTAAAGCTGTTGAATGGAGGATGTTTCACGTGAAACAATCCGATTCGACATCGATTGTTATGTTTCACGTGAAACATAACAATCGACACTATCCATTATGTTTCACGTGACATCTAGGCAAGCGGATTCTTTTTTGCCATGCCATTAGCACGCGGAAGGGAAACAGATGCCTGACGAGTCTTTTTAAGGATAATAAATTCACGGTGACCCAGACCATTCGGCAAATCAAGGTCGTCCGTCATAAGCGTGGTAAAGCCGCATATCTTTGCAGCAGCAATACCAGATTGAAACTCTTCATCAGATGGATTCCCCTTCGTAATAACAAAGAGACCACCATCTTTTAGAAAAGGAGAAGCATATTCAACGAGAACCGGTAATGGTGCGAGCGCACGGGCGGTCACAACTGCAAATTGCTTCTTATGGGATCGAGCATATTCCTCAAGACGATCGTGAACGGCATAAGCATGCTTGAGTCTAAGCGCACTAACAAAGGAGTTAACAGCATCTACTTTCTTGCCAACGGAATCGATATAGGTAGCCTTTCGCCCACTTGCAATAGTCAACGGAATACCTGGAAATCCAGCACCGGTACCCATATCAAGCAAAGCACCTTCAGGAGCTTTATCAATATAGGGCAGTAAAACAAGTGAGTCCAGAATATGAAGGACGGCTGCATCATCAACATTCAGGATGCGCGTTAGATTAGTAGTCTTATTGGCCTCCAGAACAAGATCAAGATGCTGGATACAGACACGAAGCTCTCGTCGGAGACCTTCAAAGAATAGTCTTTGCGATACGAAATAAGACGGCCCAGCATTTGGCTTGCCTGCTCATCAGTTAAAACAAACAAGACGACTCCTTTCTGACAAAAATCAGTGTATCGAGAACTTTTGACAAAAAAGGGGACGTGGAAACCACGTCCCCTTAGCATAGACTCGAGAAGATTATCGAGCAACAATCACAACATGGCGATCGGGGTCAGAGCCCTCAGAATGCGTGTCGACAGCATCGTTACCACGAAGGGCAATATGAACCAGTCGACGTTCGTAGGCATTCATAGGCGGCAAGGAAACACTTTTATGAGTGCGAATAGCGCGCTCGGCAGCGGACTGGGCCATAGAAGCAACCTTGTCCTGTCGACGGCTCTTATAACCTTCGACGTCGACGACGACCGGATACCTAAAGCCAAGCTTGCGACTCACCAACAGGGAGAACATAACTTGAAGAGCATCGAGGGTACGTCCATGGCGGCCAATGAGAACAGCAAGATCAGGAGCAGTTACGTCCAGGATCAACTCGCCCTCGTCACCCTCATACTCATCGATGGGTGAGTTCGCCGCATCGAAGTGCGAAAGGATGGAACGCAGAATGGAAATAGCCACATCGGCAATGGTGTCGAGCTCCTCATCGGTCAGCTCTTCACCAGCCTTGTAACGCTGTGCAATCTCGGGATAATCGCCCGCGACCCGCGGGGCAACCTCCTCAAGCATATCCTCGACGATCTCTTCAGACATAACGAACTCCAAAAGTTAGGTACCTAAATAAGAATACTATCCCACTACTTCTTCTTGTGCGGGCGCGGCTTCTTCTCGCGACGAGTAACCTCGACCTGCAGCGGAGCGTTCTTAAGACGCTCTTCCTCATCGGCCTTGGCCTTATCGATAACCTTCTGCGTCACGAAGATCTGCTGGACAACCTGCCAGGCGGAAGACACGTCGTAGTACAGCAGACGCCGACGGGCAGGCTCCAACCCATCCAAAGCATCATGACGGTCATGACAACGGCCATCATGCGCATGCTCTGGGCCTGCTGACCAGTCTGATTGCGTGACATATACAGCTGCGGAATCAGGGTCAAGACAGCGAACAGAATCAGGCAAACCAGCGCAGGCAGCGCAACCATAAAGCCATCGGCAAAGGAAGCGCTCGGCGTGGTGGTAAGGTCAGGCAGGATATTGAAGAACGAGAACGTGCCGTCGCTAAAGTAGTTCGGCAGGTTACGCAGCAGCGTAAACAGGGCGAACAGGACAGGCATCTGGATTAACAGCGGCAGACAACCAGCCATGGGGTTGAACTTGTTCTCGCTGTAGAACTTCTGCATCTCCTCGGCCTGACGCTGGGGATCGTCGGCATAGCGCTCCTGGATCTCGAGCATCTTGGGCTGCAGCACCTGCATGCGAGCCGTCGACTTGGTCGACTTGAGCATAAGCGGCGTCAGCAGCAGACGGATGATGACCACCAGGATGATGATGGACAGGCCCCAGTCGACCGCAAAGGTCTGGATGAGCTTGAGCAGCTCGAAAAGGATGTTAACGATCCAATCCCACATGTAAGTTTTCCTCCGATAGCGAGTGCCCGCTAGGGCACAGGGTCATAACCGCCGACGTGCAGGGGATTGCAGCGAGCGATGCGCCTCACGGCAAGCCAGCAGCCTCTCAAAACACCGTACTTCTCAATCGCCTGGACGGCGTATTGCGAGCACGTTGGGTAATAAATGCAGGCGTCAGGCAATAAGGGCGAAATAACCTGTTGATATATGCGAATAGGAGCGATGGCAACACGTCGCAAAACGTGATTGCTCATCGCTCCTCCCCGGCAACGCCGGCGCGTTTCATAAGCGAACGCAATGCATTGTCCATCTCCTGAGGCGAAGAAACCCTCGTCTTGGGAGTTGCGAACAAGATGATGTCATAACCCGCAACGGGAAATCCACAGCTGCGGGCGGCCTCGCGCATCACACGCTTAGAACGGTTGCGCACGACAGCACAACCGAGCCGTTTAGCACCAAGAAGGCGACCCTTCCGGAGTCGCCTTCGCCAACCGATTCACATATGGTCATTCGAATCAGAGGGTGATTGAAACGACGCCCCTGACTGAACACATGCTCGAAATCTTGCCGAGACTTAATAGTCTTCATGCGAGATGTGTGTATCGCTGCTAGACAGTGAGACGCTTGCGGCCCTTGGCGCGGCGACGGGCGAGCACGGCACGACCACCCTTGGTGGCCATACGGGCACGGAAGCCATGGGTCTTGGCACGCTTACGCTTATTAGGCTGATACGTACGCTTCATCTTAAGTTCCTCCTGCTGCATTTCGAGTGTCCGCGGGAGCGCGGACGCAGATATAGACACGTGAGCTTGAAGATTGTAGGGAAATCAATGTTCAAATGTCAAGAAATCAAAGGTAAAAGGTCGCGCAGTTCACACGGTTCCCCCATAAGCTCAACCGAAATTTGCGCCGCATTACAACTTTTCACGATATTTCATCGAGTTTTCGACAGGTCATGTTGGCAATGTTGAGAACTTTTCGCCTGTTTTCCAAAGTTTTCAACAGGTTTTGAAAAGTTGTCGAAAGATGAGAAACATTGCACGGTGAGCTACTATTTGTTCGAAACCTTTTGAAAGATTGCGAGCGGCATGTCTGACGACTTTTACACCATGGTCGATTCCGGAGACCCGGCACCCGACAACGAGCACATCACCGGCGTGCGCGAAAAGCGTGGCGAGGAAGAGCAGGCCGCTGCGAAAACGCAGGCTGCCATGTATGCCGCACGCATCGCGGTCTATGACGACATGCTGTCGACGCCGCGCGTCATCGTCATCGAACCTAAGGACGTGCGCACCTATCTGGAAGAGACAACCAACACCGTCTACCAGTGCATGAAAGAACAGGGCGGGCACATCTCGCTCATGGTTATCCGCGAGATTGTCGAAAACTTTATCCACGCCCACTTTGCAGAGCCCATCATCTCGATCCTAGACGGCGGCGACACCATCCGATTCGCAGACCAGGGACCGGGGATCGACGACAAGGAGCGCGCGTTCGACTTTGGCGTTACCAGCGCAAACAGCAACATGAAACGATACATCCGCGGAACCGGAGCCGGGTTTCCCATGGTGCAGGAGTACCTGGAAAACGCCGGCGGCGCTGTATCCATCGAGGACAACATGGGCAACGGCACCGTGGTCACGGTAAGCCTGAATCCCAAGCGCGTACAGGAAATCGAGCGCGCCGGAGGGCGAGGGGCCGCCGTGCGCCCCGAGACGGAGCAGCCGGCGTATCCCCTATCCAGCACGTTTGCACAGCAGCCCGTGGCGCAGCAGATGCAGCAGCTGGAAGTTTTCCCATGCAAGACCCCCAGACACCGCTGGCAACCCAGTGCAAAACATGCCGGAGGGGATAGCTCGGCAGATCCGGACACAGCGCCGTGCAGCAGACGGCGGCCATGCCAAACGTCGCGCAAATGGGCTACCAACCGTACCCACAAGGTATCCTCCCCAATATATGCCGCAGCAGGGATATGCCCAGCCGTATCCACAGCAGTATCCTCAGCCGTACCAGCAGCCGTATCAGCAGATGCCGCAGGGAAACCTCAACCCCTGGACTCAGCAGATGCCGCCGCAGCCTTACCAACAGTGGCCGCAAAGTTTTCAACAGCAGATGCCGCCCATGCAGAGTTCTCAACAACCAGCAGCTCAAATGATGTATCCTAATGCGGCGAATCAATACGCACAACCGCAGTCGGACGTGTTTATAAGCGAACGCGGCAACGCTGCATTAGGGTATCTGGCCCAACATCAAGAGTGCGGCGCGACGGACTTGGCGCGGGCGTTTGGAAACTCTGCACCCACCTGGTCGCGCACGCTCAACGATTTGGCGCAGACGGGCTTGATAGTCAAACATGGGCAGAAATACCATCTGACCGAAATCGGAAGCGCTCGCGTGCGGGCCCAAGCTTAAGGAACGGGAGAGACAGTGGACGAGGAAGCAAGCATCATCCTGGGGGATGCCATCGCCTTTTGTCAGCGCGACGGCCAAGATGCGCGCCTCATCAACATGCTGGGGCAATCGCGTGCTGTGAGCCTGACCGAGGACACCTTGACGATTGAGGCCCCCTCACGATTTGCCATCGCTCAGCTCAAAAAGCATCAGCCGACCATCGAGGCGTACCTGGAAGAGATCGCCTTTGCACCGATTGCGCTCAACATCGTGGCACCACAGGCTCCGCGGCAGATAACGCCGCACCCGCGGCACCCGTCGTTCCCCCGGCGGCGCCAGCTACCACCACAGTGTCGGCTCCCGAGCATCAAATCGGCGATGTTTCCCGTGAAACCATGCCCACCGTCTCGACGCCGGCGTCCCCATGTCCGCTGCCACGCACATGCCTATCGCGCACGACGCAACACCGGGCGAGGATTCGGGCATCGCAATCAAAAACACGCTTTCGGCCGACGATTTCCGCCGCATGATGAACCAGATGAAAGGCGAGGCGCCTGCAAAGAGTGCAAAACCAGCCTCCACATCGCCCATGAGCGTCCCCGCAGCTGCGGCACCGATCGAGCAGAACACCGACGGCGCGCCGCTCGCGGCCAACTCGAAATTCACCTTCGAAAACTTTGTCTACGGCCCAGAAAACAGCCATGCCTATCGCTCAGCCCTCAAGTTTGCCGCGCTCGCGGACGAACGCGGCACATGCACATCCCTGTTCATCTATGGCAAATCGGGGCTGGGCAAGACCCATCTGCTGCTCGCCATCAAAAACGAGCTCGCCGAAAAGTCGCCCGAGATCAAGGTAAAGTACGCCAACTCACAGGCGTACCTCGATGACCTGATGACGGAGTTCGACCGCCAAAAGAAGAGCAACGCCCCCATCATGCAGGCATACCACGACGTGGACGTGCTCATCATCGACGACATTCAAAACATCATCGGCAAGCGCGCGAGCGTGGACTACTTCTTCCAGCTCATGGACGAGTTTATCCGCAACAACAAAAAAGTCGTCATCGCAGCCGACCGTGCGCCCAAAGACCTGAGCATGGACGAGCGCCTTACCAGCCGTTTTAATGCCGGTATGCTCTGTTTGGTGGCGGAGCCAGCTACGAGATGAAATACAAGATCTTGCAGCGCTACTACGAGAACACGATAGCCGCCGCACCCGAGGCGGGTGACGACTCGCTGCTGGCGGCCTATGGCGGCGATGGTGGGCATCTGACCGACGAGCACTTTAAGCACATGGCAGAAGTCTCGGGAACCAACATCCGCGAACTCGAGAGCTTCTGCGAACGCTGCGCCGGCGAGGCAGGAGACCGCGAACGCGAGGGCAGCGAGCTCAGTTTCGACGACATCGACGCCATCGCAAGCCAGTACTTCGATACGTCGGCCAAAAAGATCAACGTGCAGACGGTCCAGTCTGTCATTGAAGAGCAGTACGGCGTGACGCACGAGGAACTCATCGGCCCGCGCCGCAACGCCAACATAGCCAAAGCCCGCCATATCGCCATATATCTGGCCATCGAGATGTGCGAGATGACGACTACGGCGGTGGGCGCGGAGTTTGCAACCGCAACCACTCAACCGTCAGTACGAGCTATAAAAAGGTTCAGAAGATGATTCAGGAAGACCGCACCATAACCGAGGATCTCAAATCGCTGCGAGATAAAATTACACTGCGCTCGTAGGGAAATAGAGACACCTGTTGAAAACTTGTCGAAACGCCGGGCATAACATGTCTAAAACTCGCCACAAGGCGATGAAAAGTTTTCCGCAGGTTTTGAACGTGGAAAACACGGTCGGTTGCGCACAGGGCGCTGTCGATTCTCTTTTTGGGGTTGACCAGCGCTTTTGGGAGTAATCAACAGTTTCGTCAGTGCTATTACTATTATTAAGATATTTATATCTATAGAAAGGTATTAAAAGATGAAGTTCACCGTCAGCCAAAGCTCGCTCACGCAAGCCATCGGCGTCGTTATGAAAGGCGTCGCTTCGGCATCTACTTCCCATCCTGTCGGGCGTGCTCGTTAAGGCGCAGGACGGCATCTTGGAATTCCAAACCTCTAACTACACCATCTCGATTCGTCATCGCATTGCCGCGCATGTCGAAGAAGAGGGCGAGATGGTGATTCCCTGCAAGATGCTCTCGAACATTACGAAGACCCTTCCCGACGCCCCGGTTACCTTTGAGCTCTCGGAGCGTCAGGTGCTGATCGGATGCGAGAAGAGCTCCTTCCGCCTCAACACGCTCGACGCCAACGATTTCCCCGAGTTCCCCGCCTATGCCATCGAAAGTGCGGTGGAGCTCCCGACCGATATCCTGTCCGAGATGGTCGGCCGCGTGTGGCGCGTCACTTCGACCGATAAGGCCCGCCCCATCCTGGGCGGCGTGCACATGAAGGTCGAGAACAACACCGTGCGCCTGGTGGCAACCGACTCCTTCCGTCTGGCTGTATGCGACACCCAGGTCGAGACCTCGACGCTCGAGGGGTCCTTTGAGCTCAACGTTCCGGCCGACGCCTTCAACGACGCCTGAGCATCATGGCCAGCCAGGCGACCATCATGATCGGCGCCGCGGACACCCAGGTTGTCTTTGAGGCCGGCAACACCACCTACGTGTCGCGCCGTATCGAGGGCGTGTACCCCAACTACAAGCAGCTCATCCCCGATTCGTGCGTGACGAGCGTCAAGATCGACGTGGCGGCTTTTAATGCCGCCCTCAAGCGCGTGGCGGTCATCGCGAGCGCGAACCCCGCAGTCAAGTTCGAGATCGATGTCGAGAACGGCCAGATGGGCCTGTCCTCCATCTCCAATGACCAGGATCTGGCGCAGGAGACAATCGATGTCGAGGCCGAGGGCGAGTCGGGCACCATCGCCTTTAACTACCACTACATCTTTGGCTGCCTCAATGCCCTATCCAAGGAGAAGGAGATCACGCTGGAGCTCAAGAGCTACTCGCAGGCGGGTATCTTTAAGTCCTACGACAAGATCAACTATCTGTACCTGGTCATGCCGGTTCGCATCTAGCGCTGCGCCATGACCATGTTTGCCCGCAACCTTTCCGTCGCGCGCTACCGCAGTTTCGATAGCTACCGTCTTGACCTGGACGAAGGCGTGACGGTACTTGCGGGACCCAACGCGGCGGGAAAGACCAACCTTATAGAGGCGCTGCAGCTTTTGACGAGCGGCGCCTCGTTTAGGCATCCCACCGCTACCGAGCTCGTGCACGACGGCACGGGCTCGTGCAGGCTCGAGTTGAGACTCGAGGGCGATGGCCGCGTGCTCGATATGGGGCTGGGCGTTGAGGACGGCAAGCGCTCGTTTAGCCGTAACGGCAAGAGATGTTCGGCCGCCGGCGTGCGCGGGGTTTTGCCGAGCGTGCTTTTTTGCCCCGATCATCTGGATATGGTTAAACGCGGTGCAGCGTGCGTCGGGCCGCCCTCGACGACTTTGGCGTGCAACTGAGCGCCCGTTACGCCGACCTGGCGAGCACCTACGGGCGTTGCGTGACGCAGCGCAACGCCCTGCTCAAGGAGTCCTGGTGCTGCCGCGAGATGCTCGGCGCATGGAATGACTCCATCGCTCGCGCCGGGTCCGCCCTGCTCGTGCATCGTTTGGCCCTGCTCGACCGACTGGCGGGCCATGTGCGCGCCGCGTATGGGCAGGTGGCGTCCGGTGAGGACGCAGGCGTGTCCTATGTGTCCACACTGGGGGATTTGCCTCAAACCGAGGGGCGCGAGGAACTTAAGGCTGGGCGTACGAGCATATGCTCGCGGCCTCGATGAGCGTGCCGATGAGGAGATGCGCCGCGGCGTGACGCTTGTGGGTCCGCATCGCGACGAGATTGAGTTTACCGTTGCGGGTCGATCTGCCCGTTCGTTTGCCAGCCAAGGGCAGCAGCGAACGCTGGTGCTTGCCTGGAAGGTGGCAGAAGTGGCCGTGGCGCGCGATATCCTGGGCACCGCGCCACTGCTGCTTTTGGACGACGTGATGAGCGAGCTCGATGCCGGGCGCCGAGGCGCTTTTCTGCAGCTGATCGGTGATGACATCCAGACGGTCATAACCACCACCAACTTGGGGTACTTTACTGATGACCTGCTTGAACGAGCCAAGGTGGTGAGCATGGGTGAGGCGTGCTAATTACGAGCGCGAGAACGGAACGGTTGCCTTTGGCGGCTTTTTGGATGCCGAGCGTCAGCGCATCCTGGCGGCCGCGACACCTGAGCGCCGCGCGCAAATGGAGGCTGCCGAGGAGTCGCGCGCGGTCTATCGTGCCTGGAATGCGGTGTGCTCGGGCACGCGCGAGGGACGCCACGTGACGGGCCTGCGCTACCTGCCGAGTCCAATGAGCTGCTGGTGTATCTCGAT
>ENA-OQAN01000533-OQAN01000533.1-human-gut-metagenome-genome-assembly--contig:-NODE-533-length-20120-cov-1.765718_pt1 | contig 20120 bp, 22 predicted proteins | sample MGYA00242735_ERZ504527 | MGnify/ENA primary metagenome ERZ504527 (study PRJEB26092, sample SAMD00036230) | human gut metagenome | host: Homo sapiens | study: EMG produced TPA metagenomics assembly of... | reverse complement strand
GATCAGAATCAGCAGCAGGAGCAGAAGCAAGACCAGAAACAGGACGAAAAAGAGCAGAATAAGGATCAGCAGGATCAGGACAAGAAACAGCAGAACCAGAATAATCAGCAACAGCAGAACCAGAATCAGATGTCGAAGGAAAACGCTGAGCAACTGTTGAATGCTGTGATGCAGGATGAAAAGAATGTCCAGGATAAAGTGAAGAAAGCTATTCAGATGCAAGGCCGGAAACTGGAAAAAGACTGGTGATGCGGGCAATGTGGACAAAATAGACCAAGGACTAGAAGTACAATGTTGAATAATAAAAAGATAGATAAAATGAGAAAATTGATTTTCTTACTGCTATTGTTGGCTGTTACTGTTCAGACATGGGCAGACGGTAAAGTCACGCTGACTGCCGAGCTCCGGAGGTGGTCGTAAGCGGAGATCAGTTCCGATTGACCTTTACAGTCAATTCGCAGAGTGTGAAAGATTTCCGTGCTCCTTCTATAACAAAGGGGTTTGAGGTTCTGATGGGGCCGAGCCGTTCCCAACAATATGGTTCATACACGATTAATGGAAAAACTGTCGTAAACAAATCTGTGACTTACACCTATATCCTGATGGCAGGTGATGCCGGAACCTATACGATTCCAGCAGCAAGCATTCAGGCTGAAGGAGAGAAAATCTTTTCAAATTCACTGCAGGTGAAAGTTCTTCCTCCGGATAAGACATCCAACAGTTCCAATGGTGGAAGTAAAGGCTCAGCAAATTCTTCACGTAATCAGGCTGCCGGAAGCCGGATCACAGATAAAGATTTGTTTATGCTCGCAACGGCCAATAAGACCACTGTGCATGAGCAAGAGGCTATTTTGTTGACATATAAACTGTATTCTACTGTAAATCTTCAGCAGTTGAATGAAGATATGCCAGAGTTGACAGGTTTTCATACTCAGGAAATAGATCTTCCACAGAAGAAGGTATGGTCAATGGAACATTATCAGGGACGAAATTATAACACATTGACATGGCGTCAGTATGTTCTTTTCCCGCAGCAGACCGGTAAACTGGAGATTCCAAGCGTAAAGTTTGAGGGTATATTGCTCAGCGAATTGCTTCTGATGATCCGTTTGATATCTTTTATAATGGCGGCGGATTTGAACAGGTGAAGAAGGTAATTGTTGCTCCTAAAGTAAATATAACCGTATTGCCTTTGCCGGCTAAACCAGCGAATTTCTCTGGTGGAGTTGGTGAATTCTCGTTGACTTCTTCCATTAATGCAACGGAAGTAAAAACGAATGATGCTGTTACAATTAAGCTTACAATTAAAGGATCGGGGAATATGAAGTTGCTGAATACGCCTGAAATCAAGTTCCCTCAAGATTTTGAAATATATGATCCGAAAGTAGAAAACCAGTTTGAGACTTCAAGTAATGGAGTAACAGGAACCAAGACTATTGAATATCTGGCAATACCGCGTCATGCCGGATCTTTCACGATTCCTCCGGTAGAATTTACCTATTTTGACTTGAAGAGTAATTCTTACAAAACCTTGAAAACTCAGGCTTATGAACTGAAGGTTGCTAAAGGTCAGGGAAATGCGGATCAAGTGATTGCAGACTTCACCAATAAAGAAAGTGTGAAGGTACTGGGTAAGGATATTCGTTTTATTAAGTTGGGAGATACTTCCTTGACTCGTAAAGGTGATTTCTTCTTTGGAACGATATCTTACTGGATGTGGTATCTGATACCGTTCGTTTTGTTTGTCGCTTTTGTAATTGTTTATCGCAAGCAGGCTATGGAAAATGCCAATGTTGCAAAGGTAAAGACCAAGAAGGCCAATAAGGTTGCAACAAAACGTATGAAACTTGCCGGTAAGCTGTTGGCAGAAAACAAGAAGAATGAATTTTATGATGAGGTCTTGAAAGCTCTTTGGGGATATATCAGTGATAAACTGAACATTCCGGTATCCATGCTTTCAAAAGATAATATTGAGGCTGAACTCGCGAAGTATGGCGTTTCTAATGAATTAATTGCTGATTTCATTCATGCATTGAATGAATGTGAGTTTGCACGTTATGCTCCGGCAATGAAAATGAGGCCATGGATAAGGTGTATACAGCATCGATTGATATTATCAGTAAAATGGAAAATAGTATTAAACGCTAAAGAATAGGAGAGTGTCTGACATGAGAAAGATATCATTCTTCATTATATTTTTGTTGAGCTTCGTGCAGTTTGTTCAGGCTGAGTCTTTTACAAAGGCAGATGCAGATAAGGCTTATCAGGAGAATAAATATGCTGAAGCAATCAAAATGTATGAAAATATTTTAGCAACTCAGGGAGAGTCTGCAGTTGTTTATTACAACTTGGGAAACAGCTATTTTAAAGAGAAAAATATGGCCAAGGCTGTATTGAATTATGAACGGGCCTTATTGTTGAATCCGGGAGATGCAGATATTCGCTTCAATCTAGATATGGCCAGAAGCAAAACTGTTGACCAGATTACTCCTGCTACAGAGGTTTTCATCGTAACCTGGATTAATTCGCTGACCAATATGCAAAGCGAGAGAGGATGGGCTAAGATCGGCATTGTCTCTTTCATCTGTTTATTGGTTGGGCTGGCATTGTATATCTTTAGTAAACGGCTTTTTGTCCGGAAAATAGGATTTATCGGTGCTGTTGTCTTACTGGTAGTGACTGTTTGCGCTAATTTATTTGCGCGTCAGCAAAAAAATGAACTGATGGATCGCACCGGAGCTATTGTGATGTCACCTACTGTAACAGTTAAAAGTACACCGGATGAGAGCGGAACGGAATTGTTCGTTCTGCATGAAGGAACCAAGGTTTTTGTGGAAGATAACTCGATGAAAGGTTGGAAAGAAATCCGTCTGGAAGATGGAAATAAGGGATGGATCCGACAGAAGCAATTGAAATCAATTTAAAGAAGGAAGTTATGATAGACATACAGCAACTTATTGAAGCAGACCGTAACTTGTTATTGGCTTTGAATGGAAGTCATTCTTTGTTCTGGGACGGCTTTATGTGGGTAGTGACCAGTACGGTAACCTGGGTTCCTGCAGCAATTATCTTGCTGTATGTTATATTTAGGAATAACAAGTTGCCACAATCGATTTTCATTCTCCTGATGATAGCCTTGGTGATAACCTTGGCAGATCAGTTGGCTTCAAGTGTATGTAAGCCCTATTTTGCCCGTTTCAGACCGACTCAGGATCCGGAGATTATGTACCTGGTTCATACGGTGAATGGCTATAGGGGAGGCCTGTATGGCTTTATATCAAGTCATGCAGCAAATACATTTGGGGTAGCAATGTTTGTATCATTGCTGATTCGGAATAAGTGGCTGACTCTTTCTATGTTTGTATGGGCTGCCATACCTTCATATTCCCGTATCTATTTGGGGGTGCATTATCCTGGAGATATACTGGCAGGGGCTTTGGAAGGATGTCTGATTGCATTGCTTGTTTATCAGCTTTACCGGATAGTAAGGAACCGGTTTTTTGATCAGCCCAAATACATTTCCAGTCAGTATACAAGCAGTGGATATTCAATTGATGATGTCGGATTGATTCATCTGGTATTATTGCTTTCATACCTCTATGCAATTATTGCGGGAATGATAACGGTAAAAGTTCTTTATTTGTAAAGGAAACTGTCAAAGGCAACTTTCTTGTCAGAAATGTTGCCTTTTTGTTTGTTCTTTCATAATCTTTCCTTATATTTACTCGAAATTAAATAAATGATTTGTCTAACTTAAATTTCAGACTACTATGAACAGAACGATAACTTTTAATGAGCTGCGTAAGATAAAGGATTCTTTACCAACCGGAAGTATGCATCGGATTGCGGATGAATTGAACTTAAGCGTGGAAACCGTACGCAACTTTTTCGGAGGACACAATTTTAAAGATGGAAAGAGTGTAGGAATTCATCTGGAACCGGGACCGGATGGGGGACTTGTTATGCTGGACGATACAACCGTATTAGATAGAGCTATAGCTATCCTGAAAGAAGAAAACGTGTAGGATATTTATTTTTAACGACAGGACACTGATTATAGGATGTATGCGGAGTATCGTTATTTCGTATATGCCTGTAATCAGTGTTTTTATTTTTAACCTTATTAAATCGTCAGATTATGGAAGATAAACTTGTTACATTAGCCATCTTGACCTACTCAAAGGCACAGATCTTAAAGAATGTTCTGGAGAATGAAGGAATAGAGTCTTATATTCATAATGTAAATCTCATTCAGCCTGTCATCTCGTCTGGAGTAAGAATTCGTATTAAAGAAAGTGATCTTCCCAGAGCTCTGAAAATTATAGAAAGTTCATCCTGGCTGTCTGATGATGTCTTGAAAGAAGAACCTAAGGAAACAGATCAGAAGGGTAGTAGTAATCAGATCCTGATACCGGTAGATTTTTCTGATTATTCCATGAAAGCCTGTGAATTCGGTTTTGACTTCGCCTCTCGTATTCATGCGGAAGTGGTATTGATGCATGTCTATTTTAGCCCAGTCTATATGCCTAGTTTACAATATGCTACGGAAGGATATGGTATGCCGATGGAATATGATTTGGGAATCAAGAATATGCTGGATGATATTCATAATAAGCTGAATAAGTTGACGGATGCTTTGAAGGAGAGAATCGCCAATAAGGAGCTGCCAGATGTTAAATTCTCATGTATGCTGCGTGAAGGTGTTCCTGAAGAGGAAATTTTGTATTATGCCCGTAAGGAGAAGCCGTTGATCATTATTATGGGGACACGTGGACAAGGGGAAAAGGAACTGGGACTGATTGGTAGCGTGACTGCCGAAGTAATAGAGCGTAGCCCAACTTTTGTATATGCTATTCCTAAGAATGCCAGTTTCAAGACCTTTGGAGAAATTCACAAGGTGGCGTTTATTACTAATTTTGATCAACGGGACCTGGTCGCTTTTGATTCATTGATTACAACTTTCCAGAATTATAAATTCCAGATAGCATTTATTCATTTGAATTCAGATGAGCAACGGCGTACATGGAATGAGATTAAACTGGCAGGAATTAAAGAGTATTTCAAGAAACAATATCCACAGTTGGAAATTAGCTATAATCTGATTGCAGAGGACCAGTTACTGACCAATCTGGATGTGTATGTAAAAGAACAGGCTATCGACGCTCTTTGCATCACGAATTATAAACGGAATGTCTTTGCCCGTTTGTTTAATCCAAGTATTGCCCGTAAGATGATTTTCCATTCGGATACTCCTATATTGATTATCAAATAATGAATAGAGGAGAGATTGCAGCACAAGGGTATGAAATAAAAATATCCTTGTGCTGATATTGTTCTTTGATTTTCCATATACACAATTAAACATAATGCTGATTATAGATTAGGTGTAGATCTTTTATTTAATCAAAGATTCAAAGTTGGATACAGATTTATGATTTATATATAAAAAATGAGGATGCACATTTGTGCATCCTCATTAATATGGAAGGTTTATTTATTAATAACCTAATTCTTTTTCCAAAGCATCGTATTCAGCTTTGTTCAGTTTCCAGTAGATTCTCAACAGATACTGTCCCCACAACTGTTTGTTGTCCGGCTGCAGTTCTCTTGCTTTTTCGTAATAAGCTGTGCTTTAGCGAACAATTCTTTTACTTTAGCTTCGCCTTCTGCATACTTAGGATCATCCATAGAAATCTTAGAGTTTTCTTCTTCTACAACCTGACCCGGGAAGAAATAGCAGTCACCGATCTTAGCATTAGCTTCAGCTACGAGTTCACCGTTCTTGGCAATGATGTCGTTGCAGGCAGCGATAGTTCCGTCATAATCTTTCTTTTCATACAACAGAACAGCCTTTACATAGGTGAAGTAAGTTGAAGAAGGATCTTTAGCCAACAGACTGTTGATCTGAGTCAGAGCTTCATCGATTTTACCTTTCTGGATGTAATAATCCATCAGATTTCCAACGAAATAGTTCTGAGAAGGGAATTTTTCTGCACCTTCTTTGATTGTTTCCATCCATTTGGTTGAATCAGGAGTTTCACCCTTGCTGTATGCATCAGCCAGGCACATCAGTGATCTCCAGCCTTCTTCCTTGTGGTTTTTACCCAGAGGAGCATATTTGATTACAGAATTGTTGTCATTCAGAGAATTGGCTGCCATTACAGCATAGTTGGCAATCAGAGGAACCAATGTATCATTCTTAACTTCAGCAACTTCTTCGAACATCGGATTCTGCGGAGTTTCTACGAACAATCCGAAATACTTCAAAGCATCTGCATAGTTTCCTTTGTTGAAAGCATCAGAACCGGCGTTTGTCAATTGAGGACGTACGGTTGCCAGAGAACTTAGCCAATTTCTTTCTCAGTTTAGGCTTTTTCAATTCTCCGCTTTTTACTTTAGCCTGTTCTACTTCATCACATTTCATGTAAATATTCGAACATCTTAGCCAAACTGTTGTATAATTTAGTTGTATCAGCCTGTCCTCCAGGTAATACAATTTCATGTTTTCATCGTCATAAATAGACTTCTGAAGGTCTCCGGCCAACTTCCATGTTTCAGGATCGTTTGCTGTAGAAGGATCAACTAAGGCAGGTTCCAGAATGGTTGCTGCTTTGGCAGGATCACTTTTTGCAGATTTTGCTTCTTTCACTACGCTTTCCTGAGCTGATACAGCACATGCGGTGAAGAACAACGCAGCAGTAAATAAAACTTTTTTCATAATCATTTAAAATTTAGTAATACACAAATATTCATTTAGTTTTTGTCTGTCTCGTCTGTTTCCTGAATCATATCATCAGATGGAACTATATCCGGAGTGATGTCTGATGCTGGAGCTGTTTCTTCTCCTTCTGCTACACTTCCCTCCTCTTCTGTTTCTGAAGTAACCTTACATACAGAACCAATCTGATCATTTCGTTTTTCCAAGTCTATCAGACGGACTCCCTGAGTAGCTCGTCCCATGATGCGGACATCTGCTACCTTCAGACGGATGGTGATACCGGACTTGTTGATGATCATCAAATCATTCTCATCCGTAACCGATTTAATAGCTACCAGTTTACCTGTTTTGTCCGTGATGTTCAAAGTCTTGACACCTTTACCTCCACGGTTGGTCTTGCGGTAGTCTTCAATATCGGAACGTTTTCCGTAACCGTTTTCAGAAACAACATGATGGTTTCTTTCAACGGATCCTTAATGCAGATCATTCCGATAACTTCGTCCTGTCCGTCTTCATCCAGGGTGATTCCGCGTACACCGGTTGCGGTACGTCCCATTTCGCGTACGGCACTTTCATGGAAACGAATGGCACGTCCGTTGCGGTTGGCAATGACGATCTCATTATTTCCATTGGTCATACGTACCTCAATGACGCGGTCATCCTCACGAATTGTAATAGCATTTACACCATTCTGTCTTGGTCTTGAATATTGTTCAAGCAAGGTTTTCTTGATTACACCATTCTTGGTACAGAACAAGACATAGTGGCTATTGATAAATTCAGTATCATTTAAGTTCTTGACGCGCAGATAAGCAGTTACCACATCATCAGCGTCAATATTCAGCAAGTTCTGGATCGCACGTCCTTTGGAAGTTTTGTTTCCTTCAGGAATTTCATAAACCTTGAGCCAGTAGCATTTACCCTTCTGTGTGAAGAAGAGCATTGTGTTATGCATGGTGGCAGGATAAATATGTTCGATAAAGTCTTCGTCGCGTGTCTCACTACCCTTTGAGCCTACGCCGCCACGGTTCTGGGCGCGGAACTCAGACAACGGAGTACGCTTGATATATCCCAGATGTGAGATTGTGATGACCATTTCATCATCGGCATAGAAATCTTCCGGATTGAATTCTTCAGAAGCATAGACGATTTCAGAACGGCGCTTGTCGCCATATTTTTCTTTTACCTCGATCAGCTCGTCCTTGATAACCTTCTTACAAAGCTCTTCGTTAACCAGAATCTCTTCGAAATAAGCGATCTGTTTCATCAGATCCTCATATTCAGCATGCAGCTGATCCTGCATCAGACCAGTCAACTGACGCAAACGCATTTCTACGATTGCACGTGCCTGCACTTCCGACAACTGGAAGCGTTCCATCAGGTTCGTGATAGCTTCATTCGGAGTCTTGGCAGCCCGGATGATCCGGATTACTTCATCGATATTGTCGGAAGCAATGATCAGACCTTCCAGAATGTGTGCGCGTTCTTTTGCTTTGCGCAAGTCATACTGAGTACGGCGGATGATTACTTCGTGACGGTGTTCTACGAACAGCTGGATCAAATCTTTCAGATTCAGCAATTTCGGGCGTCCATGAACCAGGCAATGTTGTTTACGCCAAAAGAAGTCTGCAGCGCTGTCATCTTGAACAGTTTGTTCAATACAACGCTGGCATTTGCATCGCGTTTCACATCAATAACGATACGCATACCTTCACGGTCTGATTCATCGTTGACGTATGAAATACCATCAATCTTCTTTTCGTTGACCAGAGAAGCGATGCTTTCAATCAATTCTTTCTTGTTGACGTTATAAGGAATCTCGTTAACAACAATCTTGTCATGTGTCGGATGCGATTCGATTTCAGCCTTGGCACGCATGATCACACGTCCCCTACCGGTTTCGTATGCATCACGTACACCGCTGATACCGTATATATAGCCTCCGGTCGGGAAATCGGGAGCCTTGATGTACTGCATCAGGCCGTCAATATCGATTTCGTTATTGTCAATGTAAGCTACACAGGCATCTATTACTTCTGATAAATTGTGAGTCGGCATATTGGTAGCCATACCTACGGCAATACCCGAAGCACCGTTTACAAGCAAATTCGGGATGCGGGTCGGCATGACAACCGGTTCCTGCAGAGTATCATCGAAGTTGTTCTGGAAATCAACCGTTTCCTTATACAAATCCTGCATCATGTCCTCTCCGATTTTCTTCAGTCGGGCTTCGGTGTATCGCATGGCAGCAGGGCTGTCACCATCAACGGAACCGAAGTTTCCCTGGCCGTCTACCAGCGGATAACGCATAGCCCAGTCCTGAGCCATACGGACCAGTGCTCCGTATACGGATGAATCTCCATGAGGATGGTATTTACCCAATACTTCACCGACGATTCTTGCAGATTTTTTGTAAGGTTTGTCAGACGTATTACCCAGTTCCATCATTCCATAAAGGATTCGGCGATGTACAGGCTTGAAACCGTCTCTGACATCCGGGAGGGCGCGTGCAACAATTACTGACATGGAGTAATCGATGTACGACGACTTCATTTCCTCTTCGATGTTGATTTTTATAATTCTGTCTTGTTCTTGCATTTAAAAAACTATTAATTATACATCTCTCTCTGGTTTGCTAAAAACCATGCTAAAGTACGACTTTTACCCGAGATACGAAACATTTCTATCAAAAAGTTGTTCCTGTTTAAGCTTTTTTCTTTCATTCTTCGTCTTTTTTGGGGGCGGAAACGGACTGATGTGGCATACATTTTGTTAAATAGAATGAGAGATTCGTTATATGTTAATTATATAATGTATATTTGCAGTGATATAAGGAGAAAAGATTATATATGGACAATCAGTTTACACAACGAGTATCCGAAATTTTATTGTTCAGCAAAGAAGAATCCGACCGGCTGGGAAACAACTATGTCGGTACAGGACATTTGTTGCTGGGCATTATCCGGGAAGGAGACAATAAAGCTGTAAGCATCCTGCAGAGTCTTTATGTAGATCTTAAAAAAGTTGAAACTCATACTGGAAGACGAGTTGAGAGGACAAGTTGCCTCTCCGGTGAGGGAAAACTTTTTCGGAAGCGACAAGGATCTGGACAAGAAAGCCTCCAAGGTGATGAAGCTGAGCATTCTGGAAGCGAAATTGCTGAAGAGCCCGGAAGTGGATACTGAACATGTATTATTGGCGATTATGAAAGATAATGAAAATAAAGCAGCAGAGATACTGGAAAGTCAGGAAGTGACATACCGGAAGGTGATGGACCGGCTGGTACCCCACAAGGAGGAGCCGAAGGACGGTCTGGATTTCGGAGAGGAAGATGAGGATGAAGATGATGGCATCCGCCGCCGCAGGCCGGATGAAGCAATATGTCTTACCGTTCGGAAGGACAGCCGGTTGCCGGTACCAAGCAGCAGAAATCCAGTAAGGATACACCTGTCCTGGATTCATTCAGTACAGACATGACGAAGGCGGCCGAGGAAGGCAAGCTGGATCCGGTAGTCGGACGTGAAAAGGAAATCGAACGTCTGGCACAGATTCTGAGCCGCCGCAAGAAGAACAATCCGATTCTGATCGGTGAACCGGGTGTCGGAAAGTCTGCCATTGTAGAAGGTCTGGCCATGCGGATTGTTGAAAGAAAGGTGTCACGCATCTTGTTCGACAAGCGTGTTGTTGCTCTGGATATGACAGCAGTGGTTGCCGGAACAAAGTATCGCGGCCAGTTTGAAGAACGGATCCGTTCCATTCTGAACGAACTGAAGAAGAATCCGGATATCATTCTTTTTATCGATGAGATTCATAATATTGTGGGAGCCGGATCAGCAGCAGGCTCTATGGATGCTGCCAATATCCTGAAGCCCTCTCTGGCCCGTGGTGAGATTCAATGTATCGGAGCTACGACTCTGGACGAATACCGTCAGAATATAGAAAAGGACGGAGCACTGGAACGTCGTTTCCAGAAAGTGATGGTCGAGCCGACCACACCGGAAGAAACATTGCAGATCCTGAAGAATATCAAGGAAAAGTATGAAGAGCATCATTGCGTGAATTATACGGATGAAGCACTGGAAGCATGTGTCAAATTGACAGACCGGTATATTTCAGACCGTAATTTCCCTGACAAGGCGATTGATGCCCTGGATGAAGCCGGTTCACGGGTTCATCTGACCAATGTTTCCGTTCCGAAGGAAATCGAAGAACAGGAAAAGCTGATCGAAGAAGCCCGCAAGCATAAGAACGAGGCAGTCAACTTGCAGAACTTTGAGCTGGCAGCCGGTTCCGTGATCAGGAAAAGAATTACATGAATCAGCTGGAGGTCATGAAACGCGAATGGGAGGAAAATCTGAAGCAACAGCGTGAGACTGTAGATGCTCCTCAGATAGAGAATGTTGTATCCATGATGTCAGGAGTTCCTGTCCAGCGTATGGCTCAGGCCGAAGGAATAAGACTGAAAGGCATGAAAGAAGAACTGAAGTCCAGAGTCATCGCTCAGGATAAGGCCGTGGATACTTTGGTAAAAGCCATTCAGCGCAGCCGGGTTGGTCTGAAAGATCCGAACAAGCCGATTGGTACGTTCTTGTTCCTGGGACCGACCGGTGTCGGAAAAACCCATCTGGCAAAGGAGCTGGCCCGTCAGCTTTTTGGAACGACCGATGCATGATCCGTATTGACATGAGCGAGTATATGGAGAAATACTCCGTCTCCCGTCTGATCGGAGCGCCTCCAGGATATGTCGGATATGAGGAAGGCGGACAGCTGACAGAGAAAGTGCGCCGTCGTCCCTACTCCATCGTGTTGCTGGACGAAATAGAGAAAGCCCACTCTGATGTGTTCAATCTGTTGCTTCAGGTAATGGATGAAGGACGGCTGACGGACAGCAACGGACGGACTGTGGACTTCAAGAATACGGTGATCATTCTGACTTCCAATATCGGTACGCGCCAGTTGAAGGAGTTTGGCAAGGGAATCGGGTTTGCAGCCCAGTTGCGGACCGATGACAGTGAATATTCCCGGAGTGTCATTACAAAGGCTCTGAACAAGTCGTTTGCTCCGGAATTTATCAATCGTCTGGACGAGATCATTACGTTTGATCAGTTGGATGTAGAAGCCTTGTCGAAGATTATAGATATAGAACTGAAGAGATTGTATCAGCGTATGGAATCAATCGGTTACAAGCTCCGGATTGATGATGATGCCAAGCGGTATGTAGCAGAGAAAGGCTATGACGTTCAGTTTGGCGCCCGTCCGTTGAAACGTTCCATTCAGAGTAATCTGGAAGACGGACTGGCAGAACTGATCCTGAATGAAGAACCGCAGAATGGTGATGTCATTCATGTCAGCCTTAAGCCTTCCGGAGACGGATTGCAGATGAAGATTGAACGATGATTGGACTTGTTTTTGTCAGATCATCAGATCTATAAAATAAAAACTCGGTCGCTGGATAACGGTGACCGAGTTTTTTTCAACGGAGCTTATGCGACTGACAAAATGGCGGAATATCCCTTATGGCATTTCTTTTGCATGTGTACGCTGTGAAAAGAATATCAATGTATCATCATTAAAACGTATAAATATATGCAGAAAGGTAATATTGGGGTAACTACAGAAAACATATTCCCCATCATCAAGAAATTCTTGTATAGTGATCATGAAATCTTCCTTCGTGAATTGGTCTCAAATGCGGTAGACGCTACCCAGAAACTGAAGACGCTGGCTTCCAAAGGAGAGTTTAAAGCGAACTCGGTGACCTGACCATCCAGGTGAAGGTAGACAAGGAAACCATTACCATTTCCGACCGTGGTCTGGGACTGACTGCCGAAGAAATCGACAAAATACATCAATCAGATCGCTTTCTCCGGCGCCAACGATTTTCTGGCTAAATATAAAGATGATGCCAATGCGATCATCGGACATTTCGGACTGGGATTCTATTCTGCCTTTATGGTAGCAAAGAAAGTGGAAATTGTCACCAAGTCTTATCGTGAGGATGCAAAGGCCGTGAAATGGACTTGTGACGGAAGTCTGAGTTTACGCTGGAAGATGCTGAAAGAGCAGATCGCGGTACCGATATCATTCTGTATGTGGACGATGACTGCAAGGAATTCCTGGAAGAATCACGTATTCAGGCCTTGTTGAACAAATACTGCCGCTTCCTGGCTGTGCCGGTAGCGTTTGGAAAGAAGAAAGAATGGAAAGACGGCAAGCAGGTGGAGACAGATGAATGGAATGTCGTTAACGATACTTGCCCGATCTGGACCAAGAAACCGAGCGAACTGAAGGATGAGGATTACAAGAAGTTCTACCGTGATTTGTATCCGATGTCTGATGAGCCGCTGTTCTGGATTCATCTGAATGTGGACTATCCGTTCAATCTGACCGGTGTGCTCTACTTCCCGAAGATCAAGAGCAACATCGACTTGCAGAAAAACAAGATCCAGCTCTATTGCAATCAGGTTTATGTAACTGATTCAGTGGAAGGTATTGTGCCTGACTTCCTGACTTTGCTTCACGGTGTGATCGACTCACCGGATATTCCGTTGAATGTATCCCGTTCATATCTGCAGAGTGATTCAAATGTGAAGAAGATCTCGACTTATATCACCAAGAAGGTAGCCGACCGTCTGCAGTCGATCTTCAAGAACGACCGTCAGGAGTTCGAATCCAAATGGGATGACCTGAAGATCTTCATCAATTACGGTATGCTGACGCAGGAAGACTTCTATGAAAAAGCCAATAAATTCGCTTTGTTCAAGGATACGGACAGCAAGTATTATACTTTTGAGGAATATCAGACTCTGATCAAGGATAACCAGACTGACAAGGACGGCAATCTGATCTATCTGTATGCAAACAATGCAGATGAGCAGTACACTTATATTGATGCAGCCAAGAACAAGGGCTATAATGTCCTGCTGATGGACGGACAACTGGATGTCCCGATGATCAATATGCTGGAACAGAAACTGGAAAAGAGCCGTTTCACCCGTGTGGACAGTGATATCATTGACCGTCTGATCGTGAAGGAAGATGCTCATGGTGAAGAACTGGCTGAAGACAAGCGCCAGACCTTGTCTACCCTGTTCAGCGGACAGCTGCCGAAAGTTCAGAAAGTAGAATTCCATGTAGAAACCCGTGCCATGGGTGAAACTTCTGCTCCGATCGTGATCACACAGGCTGAATATATGCGTCGTATGAAGGATATGGCCAGCATCCAGCCGGGCATGAGTTTCTATGGTGAAATGCCGGATATGTACAGTCTTGTGCTAAACAGCGACCACAAGCTGGTTAAGCAGGTACTGGAAGATGCCGAATCTGCCTGTGCAGAACAGCTGGTTCCCGTTGAATCAGAAATTGCCATGCTGACACTTCGTCAGAAAGAACTGCAGAAAGCTCACGAAGGCAAGAAGGATGAAGAAATCCCTGTTGCAGAGAAAGACGAACTGAAGGAATGTGGAAAGAAACTGGACGACCAGAAGCAGCAGAAGAACAATGTTCTCAACACATATGCTGCCGGCAATAAGGTAGTTCATCAGCTGATCGATCTGGCTCTGTTGCAGAACAACATGCTGAAGGGTGAAGCTTTGACGAACTTCGTAAAGCGCAGCATTGACCTGATCGGATAAGCGAAAGTACTTAATCACATAAAATAAAGAAAGCGCATCCCGGGAGTACCGCCGTAAGGCAGTTTCCTGGAGATGCGCTTCTTTTTTTTCAGGGGAAGAAGTTTTTTAATGCAATATGATTTTATAAAGTGCTTTTTTGTGTTTACATTTGCAAATAAATACAATGTTATACGGAAATGTTGTTCAACTCTATAGAATTTTTAATTTATCTTCCTGTCGTATTTTTGCTTTACTGGTTTGTATTCAAACCTTTACGCTGGCAGAATCTGTTTGTAGTAATAGCAAGTTATGTTTTTTACGGTTGGTGGGACTGGCGTTTCCTGTTACTCATTGCCTTAACGACCTTTTGCAGCTATATGAGTGGCATACTTTTGGACTGCAATGAAGGAAATAGAAAAAAGCAGAAATGGATTAGTGCCGGTAACATAATATTGAATCTGGCAATTCTCTGTGTTTTTAAGTACTGCAATTTCTTTGGTGAGAATCTGGCAATCCTGTTAAGTGCTTTAGGATGGGAGGCAGACTGGGTAACTCTGGATATTTTGCTTCCTGTGGGTATCAGTTTCTATACATTTCAAGCATTGAGTTATACGATAGACGTTTATCAACATAAGATAAAGCCTACTTATGATATTGTTGCATTCTTTGCTTTTATCAGTTTTTTTTTTTCCCGCAACTTGTGGCCGGACCTATTGAACGGGCCACAAACTTGCTTCCGCAGTTCTTGAAAGTACGCAGTTTCTCATATGAGCAAGCAGTTGATGGAATGCGTCAGATTTTATGGGGATTATTTAAAAAAATGGTTGTAGCTGATAACTGTGCCATAGCAGTAAACTCCATTTTTGCTGACTACCAAAGTTTGGACGGTCTCATTTGCTTTTAGGGGCGATATTTTTTACTTTTCAAATTTATGGAGACTTTTCCGGTTATTCTGACATTGCAATCGGTACAGCCAGACTTTTCGGGATTAATTTGATGCGCAACTTTAATTATCCGTATTTTTCTAGAGATATTGCAGAGTTCTGGCGCCGTTGGTCATATTTCTCTGACCACATGGTTTCGTGATTATATCTATTTCCCGCTTGGGGGAAGCAGATGCAGCAAATGGAAAACCATGCGCAATACAGCCATTATTTTTCTTGTCAGTGGATTCTGGCATGGAGCTAACTGGACGTTTGTATGCTGGGGGGCCTATCATGCTTTTCTTTTTTTTTCCTCTGTTACTTTTAGGGAAAAACCGGAAATACACGGATGTTGTAGCGAAAGATCGTTTACTACCTTCTGTCAAGGAAGTTTTTCAGATGCTTATAACTTTTATGCTTGTTGTGATCGGTTGGATAATATTTAGGGCAGAAACCATTCATCAGGCATGGGATTACATTGTCTGTATGGTTACAAAATTTCATTTTTCCATGCCTGCACATGGAAAAGATCCTCTGATATATATTGCGATCCTTCTAATAATAGAATGGTTGCAGCGCCAAAAGCAATTTGGGTTACAGCTTGAAGAGAAAGGTATTTTCCGGCATCGGGCTGTTCGTTGGACTATTTATTACATTGTCTTTATTGCTACATTTCTGCTAGCCGGGAAACAAGAAGAATTTATTTATTTCCAATTTTAACCAGAAAATAAAATGAAGAAATTTCTTTCTTATGTAGGAATCTTTTCTTTGTCGCTGATTCTATTAGCCGGAGGAATAGAATATATGTTGCGTCAGGTACCTAATCCCCTGGCCTATAAGCGGTGTTTACTGGAAAAGAATACACTTAACCTCAAAACTCTGATTATTGGAAGTTCTGTGGTTAATTGTAGTATTAATCCTGTTTTCCTGTCGGATAGCACATATAATCTGGCAATTTCAGGAGAATGGTTCCGCTTTAATCAAGCTTTGTTAGAAAAGCATATTGATAAAATGCCGAGTTTGAAGTTTGTGATTTGGGGAATTTGCTTTCATTCATTATGGCTGATGATTGTGAGGAGGTGGATGAAAGTAGTCTTATAAATCACAAGATTTATATGGATATAACTCGTGAAGAGGATTATTTTCATAATGTGGAGTTACCCTATCTTGGCTCGTTAGCTTTACGTAAATGGTCAAAATATTATATTCAGAGAAAGCCGACAGTGTTTTGTGATTCTCTTGGACTAGATCATAGTTACGATCATATTTACAAAAGTGCCAGATGGCTGGAAGATATTCCGCGTATGGTGAGAAACCAGCATAAACCTATGCTGGCAGATAAAGATAGTAAACTTTATCAGAGCAATATCTGCCGTATGCATAAAGTTGCCGAGTTGTGCCATAAACGTGGGATACATCTTTATCTCGTAATGCCGCCTGTTCATCCGGAATACTACCGGCTGGCAGACAAAAAGCAATTGGAGTTAATCCGTAAAGCTGTTGCTGAGGTAGTTTCCTGTTGGGATAATGTCAGTTCCCATGAGTATTTTGACGACTGTCGCTTTACGGATGACGATTTTTATGATGGAAACCATCTGAATTCTGATATTGGGGCAAAAAAGTTCAGTACAATATTAAAAAACGACTTAATCTGTCGCAGGATATAATTGAGAGACGTGCATGTACAGGCTTTAAACGAGCAGAGACCATGAAAATCATGGTCTCTATTATATCCGGGATTCTGTTTTACGGCAATATGCTTCCGTCTTCTCCGATTTTCAGGTAACGGTCGTTGGGTTCCTGATCGATTTCCACCAGGTAATAATCCGTGTCCGGGGTGTCGATGAAGTCCACATCGTCCACTTTGGCCGTTCCTGCTTCCCGGCTGATTGTTGTTTTCACTGCTTCAGGCAGTTTTCCGGAATGATACAGACCGATCACTTCGAACTCTGTCCGCAGCCATTGTGCGCTCTGGCTGAAGTAGGCTGTAGCTTCAATGCCTGTATAAGTCGCATCGCTGTAGTAGAAATCTGCTTTGTATTCTCCGCGGTCCAGCTCCATTCCGTGACGCGGGTGCCGGATACTTGGCGTCAAAAGCCTTCTGGATATCCGTTGGGGCCTGTGCCAGGTCTTTATCGTCGTTGTCACAGCTCTGTAAGCCAGTCATAGCGGTTGCCATGCATGCAATCCATGCAAAGTGTTTCATTTGTTTCTTCATATCTTCTTCTGTTAAGTTTACAGCGCAAAGGTAGACGTGAAATCTGAAAAGATTCTGAACTCTGCAAAATTTGCTCAAACTTTTGCCAGAAACCATTTTTTTCACCTATCTTTGGTAAACTTCTTGGCTTTGTGACTTTTTCTGACAGGAAGCAGGAAGGAAGAAACGCAAATGAACGGCAATAATGTGATTTTGGACGTATGAAGAAACTATATTTCATCATCAGCTTGTTTTTGATAACCTTGTTGAACCTGCTTCCTGCGCAGGCCCAGAAAGTAGGGCTTGTGCTGAGTGGCGGAGGAGCGAAAGGACTGACTCATATCGGGATCATCCGTGCCCTGGAAGAAAACAATATTCCGATTGACTATATTACGGGTACCTCCATGGGAGCCATTATCGGTTCTCTCTATGCCATGGGATATTCGCCTGACGATATGGAGAAACTGATCAAGTCGGAAGACTTCAAACGCTGGTATACCGGAAACATCGAAGAGCGCTACATTTATTAATTTCAAGCGGAATCCGCCTACCCCGGAATTTCTGAACATCCGGGTGTTCCTGCGTAATCCGCTTCATAAGGTCAAAACCCAGTTTCTGCCTTCGAGTGTGGTCAATCCAGTCCAGATGAACATTGCCTTTGTGGAACTGTTCGGACAGGCCACGGCGGTGTGTCATGGAGATTTCGACAAGCTTTTTGTACCTTTCCGCTGTGTCGGATCGGATGTACACAACAAGCGTCCGTTGATCTTCAACGAGGGAGATCTGGGTGATGCAGTACGGGCTTCCATGAGTTTTCCTGCCATGTTCAAGCCTATTGAAATAGATTCCGTACTGGTGTATGACGGTGGTATCTACAACAATTTCCCCGTGAATATCATGACGGAGAACTTCCATCCGGATATAATTATCGGAAGCGTGGTCAGTTCCAATCCCGGCAAGCCTAAGGAAGGTGACATCATGGGGCAGCTGGAAAACATGATCATGCAGAAAACGGACTATACGGTTCCTGATTCTCTCGGCATTCTGATGACTTTCAAGTATGATGACGTCAGCCTGATGGACTTTGACCGTTTCGACGAACTTCACGATAATGGCTATAAGCGGACTATTGAACTGATGGATTCGATCAAGAGCCGCATTTCCCGGCGCATCAATCTTCGCCAGCTGGAACGGAAGCGGGTGGCATTCCGGGAATGCCATGCCGGAACTTCGTTTTCCGCAAGATTGTGATTCATGGGGGCAAACGACCAGCAGAAACGTTACATCCGCAGGGAGTTTCATTCCCACGACCAGGAATCTTACGCTGGAGGATTTCCGGCGGGGCTATTTCCGGCTGATTTCCGATAACATGATCTCTGAAATCATTCCGCATGCTGTCTATAATCCGATGGACCGTACGTACGATCTCGATCTGAAAGTGAAGTTTGAGGATGATCTGTCGCTCCGTGTGGAGGTAACGTGGGATCCAACGGCTCCAATCAGATTTATGTCGGGGCCACTTATCATAACCTGAATAACTTTTCGAAGGAAGTGGCGCTTGATGCGCAGTTCGGGCAGATCTACAATAATCTGCAGGTGTCCGGCCGTATAGATATCCCGACAGGAATTCCCACGTCATACCGGATAGTAGGCTCCCTTTCATCGTTCGACTATCTGACGAACGGCAAGTTCTTCAATGCAGGGAATGACCCGATTTTCAACAAAAAAGACGAACAGTTTGTCAAGCTGATGGTATCCCTTCTTTCTGAGCCGCCAGAAGGCAGAATTCAGTGTGGGAGTAGCAGGGATGGAAGATCAGTATTTCCAGACCAAGGTCATTGATTTTACCAATGCGAAGCGGGATGCCAGTAATTATACAATTTTCGGAGGCTCGGTGGCTCTTGACGCAATACGCTGAACAGCCGGCAATATGCTACCTCCGGACGCAGGGAACGGCTCGCTGCCCATATTTATACGGGTACGGAGCATTACAGGGCCGGTATGGGGGAAGATCCGCATCAGGGAGGATATGAATATATCCAGTCATGGCTGCAACTGTCGTACGAGATGGAGCGGTATTTCAAACTTCCGGCATAATTTCACGCTGGGTACTTATATCAAGGGATATTATTCTTCGCGGAACTTCAGTCATAATTACCGGGCTACCATGATGCAGGCCGGTGAGTTTACCCCTACCTATCACAGCAAGACAACCTATAATGAGGCTTTCCGGGCCAATCAGTTCATCGGAGGAGGGATTATGCCCATTTATCAGTTGAACACGGTGTTTCATGCACGACTTGGTCTGTATGGCTTTGTACCGATTTTCCCGATCATTCCGGATGAAAGCAACAAGGCAAGCTATGGAAAGCTCTTTCATGGCTTTGAATATATGGGAGAACTGGCCTTGGTTGTAAAACTGCCGTTCGGGGTGGTAAGTGCCTACCTAAATCATTATAGTTCACCGGAAAAGAACTGGAATTTCGGCCTCACACTGGGTTGGCAGATATTCGGAGCGAAGTTCACGGATTAATTTTTTTTGAAAAAAAAGTTCCAGGAATATTTGGAAGTTTCACAAGAAGTCCATACCTTTGCACCCGTCAAACAAAAAAGACATGGCCGCGTAGCTCAACTGAATAGAGTAGCTGACTACGGATCAGCCGGTTACA
>ENA-OQAN01000532-OQAN01000532.1-human-gut-metagenome-genome-assembly--contig:-NODE-532-length-20128-cov-1.477476_pt1 | contig 20128 bp, 30 predicted proteins | sample MGYA00242735_ERZ504527 | MGnify/ENA primary metagenome ERZ504527 (study PRJEB26092, sample SAMD00036230) | human gut metagenome | host: Homo sapiens | study: EMG produced TPA metagenomics assembly of... | reverse complement strand
GCTAAGTTTTGATAGTGATAAATAGACATAAAGCAGATCGAGTTTTCGGAATTTTCCTAAAATCCTAGTAATAGTAAGGGATTTGTGATAAAATAAACGAGTAAATAAATAAAAGAAGAGGTATGTGAAATGTCACGTAAACCATTTATCGCTGGTAACTGGAAAATGAACAAAAATCCAGAAGAAGCAAAAGCATTCGTTGAAGCTGTAGCATCAAAACTTCCTTCATCAGATCTTGTTGAAGCTGGTATCGCAGCTCCTGCAGTTGACTTGACAGCTGTACTTGCTGCTGCTAAAGGTTCAAACCTTAAAGTTGCTGCACAAAACACTTACTTTGAAAATGCTGGTGCCTTCACTGGTGAAACTAGCCCACAAGTTTTGAAAGAAATCGGTACTGACTACGTTGTTATCGGTCACTCAGAACGTCGTGACTACTTCCACGAAACTGATGAAGACATCAACAAAAAAGCAAAAGCAATCTTTGCTAACGGTATGCTTCCAATCATCTGTTGTGGTGAATCACTTGAAACTTACGAAGCTGGTAAAGCAGCAGAATTCGTAGGTGCTCAAGTTTCAGCTGCTCTTGCTGGATTGACTGCAGAACAAGTCGCTTCAACAGTAATCGCCTACGAACCAATCTGGGCTATCGGTACTGGTAAATCAGCTTCACAAGACGACGCACAAAAAATGTGTAAAGTTGTTCGTGACGTTGTAGCTGCTGACTTTGGTCAAGAAGTTGCTGACAAAGTACGTGTTCAATACGGTGGATCAGTTAAACCTGAAAACGTTGCTGAATACATGGCTTGTCCAGACGTTGACGGAGCTCTTGTAGGTGGTGCATCACTTGAAGCTGAAAGCTTCTTGGCATTGCTTGACTTCGTTAAATAATTTTACATAAAGTCGGGGGTTTCCTCGGCTTTTTTTGATGAATTGCTTTACAAATAAATTGCTTGGGATAAGACAAATGGTGTAGGTTTGTAAAAACGAACGCTTTAGGCTTTATATTTTATAGGTTTAGGGTTTGACAAATAGAATTGGATTGCCCAAAGAGACAGATAATATGCTATAATTAAAATAGTATAACTAGAGCTCAGACGCTAATAGTCTGTATGCTCCGCATTTTTCCAAAAAAGGAGAGTTAGAATCATGACTTTTGATGCAATTGACCAAATGGCGGTCAGCACTATTCGTTCGCTTTCGATCGAGCCATTCAGTCCGCGAATTCTGGACACCCAGGTCTTCCTATGGGTGCAGCGCCAATGGCATATGTACTTTGGAACCATGTGATGAATGTTAATCCAAAGACTAGCCGTAACTGGACAAACCGTGACCGTTTTGTTCTTTCTGCAGGTCATGGTTCTGCTTTGCTTTATAGTCTATTGTCACCTTTCTGCTATGATGTGACAATGGACGACTTGAAGAATTTCCGTCAATGGGGCTCTAAGACTCCAGGTCACCCTGAAGTTAACCATACTGATGGTGTTGAAGCAACATCAGGTCCTCTTGGTCAAGGGATTGCTAATGCTGTAGGTATGGCAATGGCTGAAGCACACTTGGCAGCTAAATTTAACAAACCTGGTTTTGATATTGTTGACCATTATACTTATGCCCTCCATGGCGATGGTTGTTTGATGGAAGGTGTTTCTCAAGAAGCTGCTAGTCTTGCTGGTCACCTTAAACTTGGTAAGTTGGTACTTCTTTACGATTCAAATGATATCTCACTTGATGGACCAACTTCAATGGCTTTCACAGAAGATGTTAAGGCTAAGTTTGAAGCTTATGGTTGGCAACACATTCTTGTTAAGGATGGTAATGATTTGGAAGCTATTGCTAAAGCTATCGAAGAAGCTAAAGCTGAGACAGATAAACCATCTATTATCGAAGTTAAGACAATCATTGGTTACGGAGCTGAAGGCCAAGGAACATCAGCTGTCCACGGTGCTCCAATTGGTCAAGACGGCATTGATCACGCAAAAGGTGTTTACGGTTACGATGCACCGGCATTTACAGTTCCAGATGAAGTAGCTCGTCGTTTTGAAGTTGGTATTAAATTCCGTGGTGAAGCTGCTGAAAATGCTTGGCAAACTAAATTTGCAGAATATGAAGCTGCTTACCCAGAATTGGCTGCTGAATACAAGGCTGCCTTTGCGAATGAACCTGTACACGTTGACTTGAATGCTCATGAATTGGGTTCAGCAGTAGCTAGCCGTGTGTCAAGCCAACAAGCTATCCAACAGATTTCTGAACAAGTTCCTTCATTCTGGGGAGGTTCAGCAGACCTTTCAGCTTCTAACAATACTATGGTTAAGGCTGAGTCTGATTTCCAAGCAGACAACTATGCTGGACGTAATATTTGGTTTGGTGTGCGTGAGTTTGCTATGGCTGCAGCGATGAATGGTATTGCTCTTCATGGTGGTACTCGTGTTTATGGTGGTACTTTCTTCGTCTTCTCAAACTACTTGCTTCCAGCAGTACGTATGGCAGCACTTCAAAACTTGCCAGTGACTTATGTTATGACACACGATTCAGTAGCAGTTGGTGAAGATGGACCTACTCACGAACCAATCGAACAATTGGCAAGTGTGCGTTCAATGCCTAACCTTAACGTTATCCGTCCTGCAGATGGTAATGAAACTAATGCTGCATGGAAACGTGCCTTGGCTGAGACTGAACGTCCAACAATGCTAGTCTTGACACGTCAAAACTTGCCAGTCCTTGATGGTACAGCTGAAAATGCTGAAGCTGGTGTCAATAAAGGGGCTTACATTATCTCAGAAGCTAAAGGTGATCTTGATGGTATCATCATTGCGACTGGTTCTGAAGTGAAATTGGCTCTTGATACGCAGGCTGCTCTTGAAGCTGAAGGTGTGCATGTTCGTGTTGTTTCAATGCCATCACAAAACCTCTTTGATGAACAAGATGCCGCATATAAAGAAGAAGTCTTTCCAGCAGCTGTGACAAAACGTTTGGCTATCGAAGCTGGAACTAGCTTTGGTTGGGGCAAATACGTTGGTCTTGCAGGTAAAACACTTACTATTGATACTTGGGGTGCCTCAGCACCTGGTGACCGTATCTTTAAAGAATATGGTTTCACTGTTGAAAATGCAAGTCAACTTTACAAATCATTGTAAGAAGAGAAAGAGCTTGGCTAGTCCAAGTTCTTTTTTGTAAATATTATATAGAACTTGACTTTTTAGGGCATAGTGTTAGAATGACTGTGTCAGCCGATTTAGCTCAGTTGGTAGAGCAACGCACTCGTAACGCGTAGGTCACAGGTTCGAAACCTGCAATCGGCATGGTCAGAAGTATTAAGATAGAAAAAGGGGTTTTTAGAAACCTCTGTTTTCTTTTGTCCTTGATTGTTCTTTTAAGCTAAAATTTGATAAAATAGAAGATGAAAAAAAATAAAGGAAGTATCATGTCAAAAGGGTTATTAATCTCAATCGAAGGGCCAGATGGTGCTGGAAAGACTACAGTTTTGGAGGCTCTTTTACCACGTTTAAGAGAGGTTTATCCAGCTCAGGTTGTGACGACACGTGAACCAGGAGGAGTAGCTATTGCAGAGCAAATCCGTGAGGTTATTCTGGATGTAGATAATACGGCTATGGATGCTAAGACAGAGCTCTTGCTCTATATTGCTGCTCGCCGTCAACATCTGGTTGAGAAGGTTTTGCCAGAGCTTGAAAAGGCAATATGGTCATCATGGATCGTTTTATTGATTCATCAGTTGCCTTATCAAGGGACTGGTCGTGGCTTGGATCAGGGATGAGATTGCCTGGTTAAATGCCTATGCGACTGATGGGTATAAACCTGATGTGACCCTATTGTTTGATGTGGATTCTGAGACTGGTTTGGCCCGCATTGCAGCTAGCGGTGAACGTGAAGTTAATCGGTTGGATTTAGAGAAACTTGACCTACATCAGCGTGTACGTCAAGGGTATTTAGATTTGGCACAGGCTGAACCAGAACGTATCAAGTTAATCGATGCCTCACAGGCTTTTGAGGATGTTGTAGAGCAAGCTTGGGAAGTAATTAAAGGCTATTTATAAGGAGCAAGATGAAGTTAGCTGAAAGTCAAAGCAAACTATTTGAAGAGTTTTCACAAATTATCAGGGAAAATCGTTTGAGTCATGCTTATTTGTTTTCGGGTGATTTTGGAAGTCTCGACATGGCTATTTGGCTAGCACAGAGTCGGTTTTGCCTAACTCCTGAGGATGGTCTACCTTGTGGCCACTGTCGTTCCTGTCGCTTGATTGCACAGGGGGACTTTTCTGATGTTAAATTAGTAGAGCCACAAGGACAGATTATTAAGACGGACACGATTCGTCAGTTGACCAGAGAGTTTAGTCAATCAAGTTTTGAGGGGCAGGCTCAGGTTTTATCATTCGTGATGCAGATAAGATGCATATCAATGCTGCTAATAGTCTATTAAAGTTTATTGAAGAGCCTCAAAGTCAGATTTATATTTTTCTTTTGACAGCTGATGATAGTCGTATGTTACCTACGATTAAAAGCCGAGCTCAACTCTTTTATTTTCCAAAGAATCGGGCATATCTGGAAGAATTGCTGCAGAAGGAAGGCTTGTTGCTGACACAAGCCAAAGTGTTGGCGGACTTTGCTAAAGATGATGTTCAGGCTTTAGACTTAGCTAAAGATAATAAGATTCTTGATCTGATTAATACAGTAGAGCGTTTCACACAGTCCCTGCTATCTAATCAGGACCTGCTTTATTTGGACGTTGCAAAACTGGCTGTCCAGTGTAGTGAAAAGTCGGAACAAGAGATGGTCTGGGCTTTTTTAACTTATCAATTGGGGAAGGATATACAAAATCCACAAGCAAGACGATGGCTAGACTTAGTATATGAGGCACGAAAAATGTGGCTAGCTAATGTCAGCTTTCAAAATGCAATAGAGTATATGGTATTATCATACAGAAGTCATTGGAATAAAATTTGAAGAAACTGGAGCAGTAGAATACGTTGTTCCTGATAAAAATTACGCCAAAGATGACTTTGTAGTCGTTTGGAGAAAAAAGATAAGCGCCTAGCCCAGGTTGTCATGGAAAACACAGATTTTCCTGAGGTTAGTTTGCCTGCGGATTTGAATCGGGTTGAAGGATTGGCAGGGGAGAAAGATTTTGCTAGATATGATGAAAATCTTTTGAAAGCTGAAAAGAGTATGGGAGTAGTGGCTGATTTAATTGCTCAAAATCAGCTAGATATGAAGGTGGTTGATATTGTCTTTCCGCTAAATAACTCTTATGTGTTAATCAGTTTTGTAGCTGAAAAACGGGTAGATTTTCGTCAGTTGCTCAAAGATCTGGCTTCTTACTTTAAGACACGTATTGAGTTGCGTCAAATTTCAAGTCGTGAGGAATCAAAAATCTATGGTGGCTTAGGACCTTGTGGCCGAGCACTTTGTTGTTCTAGTTTTTTGGGTGAATTCCCACCAGTATCGATTAAGATGGCTAAAAATCAGAGTTTATCTTTGAATTCTGGTAAGATGAATGGGGTCTGTGGTCGACTTATGTGTTGTCTCAGTTATGAAGATGACTTTTACCGAGATAGCAAGGCGAGTTATCCTGACTTGGGTGATGAAATTGAAACCAAGGATGGCACGGGTCAGGTCGTTGCCATTGATGTGATTGCAGGGACCATTAAGGTTGTATTTGAAAAAGGGCGTGCGCCCCTAACTTATGGAGTGGAGGAAGTTCAGCTAAATGGAAAAGCGTGAATTGTATGATAAATTCGAGGAATTATCACAAAATTTGATGTCGATGTTGGCAGAAGTGGAAGCAATTAAGGCGAACTTCTCAGGGATTCTTGATGAAAATACGGCCCTCAAGTTGGAAAACGACAAGTTGCGTGAGCACTTGAGTCAAGTGGTTCAAGAGGAGACAGGAACTAAAATGTCTCATGGTAAGGTGAACCTCGAGGCTATTTACGATGATGGATTCCATATTTGTCCAGATTTCTACGGCCAACGTCGTGACAATAATGAAGCTTGCGGCTTCTGTGCAGAATTGTTGTACGGAGACTAAACATGCAGGTTCAAAAGAGTTTTAAGGGGCAATCTAGTTACGGTACCCTCTATCTGGTTCCTACTCCTATTGGAAATTTGCAGGATATGACTTTTCGTAGTGTGCAAATCCTGAAAGAGGTGGATCTTATTTGTGCGGAGGACACGCGCAATACGGGTCTCTTGCTCAAGCATTTTGAGATTGAAACCAAGCAGTATTCTTTTCATGAGCACAATGCCTATGAGAAAATTCCAGATTTACTGGAGCGTTTGAAGTCAGGTCTTTCTTTGGCTCAGGTTTCTGATGCGGGTATGCCTTCCATTTCGGATCCTGGGCATGATTTGGTCAAAGCCGCCATTGCTGAGGATATTCCTGTGGTGGCCTTACCGGGAGCATCAGCTGGTATTACAGCCTTGATTGCTAGTGGTTTAGCACCCCAACCTCATATTTTTTATGGCTTCCTGCCTCGTAAAAAGGGACAGCAGATTGATTTCTTCAAGGAAAAAGTATCTTATCCTGAGACACAGATTTTTTACGAGTCACCATACCGTGTGGCGGATACCCTTGAAAATATGCATGAGGTCTATGGCAATCGTCAAGTAACGCTAGTTCGAGAATTAACCAAGCTTTATGAAGAGTACCAGCGAGGGTCAATTTCAGAAATTTTAGATTATATTGCTAGTAATCCTCTCAAGGGAGAATGTTTACTGATTGTGGCTGGAGCTTCTGAAAATGATAGGGAAGAAAATCTAACATCAGATGTTACGCCAGTAGAGGCTGTTGAAGCTTTAATTGCTTCTGGCATGAAACCTAATCAGGCTATAAAAACCGTTGCTAAAGAGCGAAAAATAAACAGACAAGAGCTTTATAACCTTTTCCATGGGGTTTAAGAGGCTCTTTTTTTGTGGCGACATAAGATGTCAGAAAAGAAAGAATTATCAAAAAATTCCGTAAATACGCTTGTTTATCTCATATTTTTGTGTTATATTATCTGACATAGAATAATTTGTGAATTGGAGTGGTTTCATGGATACAGGTAGCAGTGCCTTTATATTGATTTGTTCAGCCATGGTTTGTTTGATGACACCGGCCTTGGCCTTCTTCTATGGTGGGCTTGGACGTCGTAAGAATGTTATCAATACCATGATGATGTCTGTTCTTCCCTTAGCTATAGCTTCCCTCTTGTGGATTGTTGCTGGCTACTCGCTTTCTTTTGGCGGTCATGGGAATATCTTCGGTAATTTCAGTCACCTTTTTTTAAATGGCGTGTCTGAAACTGCCTCAAGTCGTGGTCTAACCATTCCTGATATGCTGTTTGCTGCTTTTCAGATGATGTTTTCGATTATCTGTGTGGCGATTTTGACGGGTTCAGTGGTAGGAAGGATGCGCTTTACACCTTTAGCCATCTTTGTTGTCTTTTGGTTACTTCTTGTCTACTATCCATTTGCACATATGGTTTGGGACGAAGGGCTCCTTGCTAAATGGGGGACAATTGACTTCGCAGGTGGTGATGTGGTTCATATTACCTCGGGGGTATCGGCCTTGGTTTTGGCAATCGTTGTTGGTAAACGTCGTGATTTTGGCATTTTAGAACACCGTCCTCATAATGTTCCTTTTGTCCTATTGGGAGCGGGTCTCTTATGGTTTGGCTGGTTTGGCTTTAATGCAGGATCAGCCTTGGCTGCTAATGGCTTGGCAGTGCACGCGCTAGTAACCACCCATGTTTCAGCTGCTGCAGCCATGTTTTCATGGTTGGCAATTGAAAAACATGTCACAGGACATCCATCCTTGGTTGGTGGTTCAACCGGTTTGGTGGCAGGACTGGTTGCAATCACACCTGGAGCAGGTTTTGTTTCAATTTGGAGCGCTATTCTAATTGGTCTTATGGTTAGTCCGATTTGTTTCTATGCTATTTCTGTCTTGAAGAAACGTTTTGCCTATGATGATGCTTTGGATGCTTTTGGTTGCCACGGCGTTGGAGGTATCTTTGGTGGTTTGGCTACCGCGATTTTTACGACACCGGATTTAGCCCTAGATAAGGCCAATATTGGCTTGATTTATGGAAAGGCCCATCTCTTTATTGTGACCATTTTAGCTATTATCTTTACAGCTATTTGGTCTGCTCTTGTGACCTATGGTATTATTAAAGTAATTGCTCATTATATGCCTTTGCGTGTTAGTGACCGTGATGAAGCTATTGGTCTTGATGACTGTGAACACAAGGAAACAGCCTATCCAACTTTTATGGGCTTAGATTCGTAGGAGAATACAGATGAAAAAAGTAGAAGCGATTATTCGTTCGGATAAATTGGAAGATTTGAAAAATGCCTTGACTGGTAGTGGCTTGGCCAAGGGGATGACTGTAAGTCAAGTTCTGGGTTACGGTAATCAACGTGGCTTTGCAGAGTTTGTTCGTGGACAGCGCATTGTTCCTACCTTATTAGCTAAGGTTAAGGTTGAAATTGTAGTTAAGGATATGGCGGTTGACGAAGTTGTTGATGCCATTCGGAGCGCCGTGGCGACAGGAGAAGTTGGTGATGGGAAGATTTTTATTGTTCCTATTGATGATGTTATCCGTATTCGTACAGGCGAACGTGGTGGAGACGCCATTTAATATAATGAAGGCTTAAACCGGTTGGTTTGGGTCTTTTTTAGTGAATTTTGATATACTTAGAGGAGTTAGTATGATTGAGGGGGTGACCGATTGGCAAAAGGAAAAAAGAAAGGTAAGTCTAAAGCTAGACCTAAGAAAACTAAAAAGAAACAGAAGTCTTTCTTGCTCTTTCCTAAATTTTTCCAAAAGTGGAGTCTGATTTTTATTGGCCTATTTGCCTTATTGGGACTCCTAGCTAGTTTGAATTTTCCAAAGTTGACTATGGAAAAAACATGACATCTACAGATGAGAGGACGGTTGCTTTTATTGCCGAGATTGGCGAGACGTCCCGCTATTTGGCAGCTAGAAACGATCTTTATGCATCTGTCATGATTGCTCAGGCCATCTTGGAATCTGACTCTGGACAATCTACTTTGAGTCAGAAGCCGTCCTATAACTTCTTTGGGATTAAGGGGGACTACAATGGTCAAAGTGTGACCCTACCGACCTGGGAGATGATGGTAAGGGCAATCCTTACTATATTGATGCGGCTTTTCGTTCTTATGGTTCTGTGGAAAATTCTTTACAGGACTATGTGGATTTCCTTGAGGGGAGCTACTATGTAGGGGTGCACCGTTCCAATACTAAGAATTATAAGGATGCGACAGCTGCCCTAACAGGGGTCTACGCTACGGACACAACCTACGGAGACAAATTAAACAGCATCATTGAACAATATCAGTTAACCATTTATGACACTTATTAGGTCGAAGGAGAGTAAAATGAATCAGAACCAAGTGAAACTCATTGCAATAGATATGGACGGAACACTCTTAAATAGCCAAAAAGAGATTCCTGTAGAGAATATTAAGGCTATTCAAGAAGCAGCTGCGGCAGGTATCAAAATTGTCCTTTGTACAGGACGCCCACGTTCAGGCATTCTTCCGCATTTTGAGAAATTAGGACTGAGTGAAGAAGAGTACATTATCATGAATAATGGCTGTTCAACTTATGAGACAAAAAATTGGAAGTTGCTTCAATATGAAAGTTTATCTCGCTCTGAGATGGAAGAACTCTTGCAGGCTTGCGAAGACTTTCCAGAGGTGGCTCTAACCTTGACTGGTGAGAAGACTTACTATGTTGTGGCGATGAAGTGCCTGAGCTAGTAGCTTATGATGCTGGTACTGTTTTCACAGAAGCGAAGGCTAGAAGTTTGGAAGAAATCTTTGCGGAAGGGCAAGTGATTTTCCAAGCCATGTATATGGCTGATACTGAACCTTTGGACGCCTTCCAAAAACGCTGTGCAAGACAGACTTGATCAAAGCTATAGCACAGTTCGTAGCCAAGACTATATCTTTGAAATCATGCCACAGGGGGCAACTAAGGCCAGTGGACTTAAGCATTTAGCTGAAAAACTTGGAATTTCTCCAGATCAAATCATGGCTCTGGGTGATGCTGCTAATGACCTTGAAATGCTTCAATTCGTCGGTCAGAGTGTTGCCATGGGTAATGCTAGTGACGACATTAAAGAGTTGTGTAAGTATGTGACCTTGACAAATGACGAAGCAGGTGTGGCACACGCCATTCGTACTTGGGCTTTATAAGAAAAAGACCTTTAGCTTTATTGTTTGCTAAAGGTCTTTCGATTTTTGATAATGGCAATGAGGGTAGTTAGTGTGATCGTGACGTCAGTGATAGCAGCGGGGTAGGCCTTAATGGTCAAATCGTAAATTAGCCAGAGTAACATATTCTCAATGATGACCCAGCGAAGCCACTGAAGGTTTCGTGTGATGGCAATGGCTAAACTATAAGAGACTGAAGAGATGATTGGCAGATAGCCAATAAGTCCAAGTTGATTGAGATAGGTTCCTACAATGATTTGAATAACGATGAGGATGGTCAAGATAGTCTTGGTCATCTGCTTTTTGACCATCAAGCTATTACGTATGATGGAAATACTAATGGTTAAAGCACCGGTATAGCCACCCAATAAGAGGTTGGCAATAGCAGTAAAAATGTAGTCGGTAATTTGCCAGACCAGCATCTTATTTTTTGATTTTGCAAAAGAGGAAATAGCGACACAGAGAGCTCCGATGGCTGAGAATACTTGTGTAGAAGATAGACTGTCATGATATAACTTTCAATTTTTGTCTCCATTATATCACAAGGATTCAAGAGATTTTCATGTCTTTTTTAGAATTTACAACCCTAATATGTTAGCGTTTACATTAGAAAATGATATAATGAAATTGTAGAAAAGATTGTTCCCTTAAAAGTAGAGAGAACCCGATGTTCCCTTGTAACATAGGTCCTTTCTTTACTTTTTACGATAGACTAGAAATGAGGAAATAATTATGAAAAACAAATTTTCCCAAGCAATCGTGCTTTCCATGGTTACCCTTTCCTCAGTGGCTTTGCTGACGGCCTGTTCCAGCCATAAGGAATCGAGTTCAGCAGATAAGACGCCTAAGAGCAGCCAGGTGCCTCATCAAGTAAGGCTAAAACATCCAGTAAAGATAGCGGTAAGGTTAGCAAGTCTAGTGCTAAGGTCAAGGAATCTTCGGTTCAAAGACAGAATCTTCAAGTGTACCGAGTAGCAAAAAGGCTTCTGCCCCAAGTTCAAGTAGTAGTCAGGCTCAGTCATCATCTTCAAAGAGTTCATCAGTTCCCTCAAGTAGCCAGTCCCAAGCACCTAAATCATCAAACGAGAGCCAATCTTCAGCCAGTCAATCTCAAGTGCCAAAGAGCTCAAGTGATAGCCAAGCTTCAAGTAGCCAATCTAGCAGCCAAGCTCAATCTAAAACGGATACGCAAGTAACCACCGTGGATATGGATGTGAGTGCTGTAGCGCGTGGTCAGTTTGATAGTATTGCTGGTACTTGGAAGTCCAGTGATGGCAGTCGTCTGGTCTTTAATAACACTAGTCTAGTAGGAGATATCACTGCCCAAGGTCAAGCGACAGTTCACAATTATGTGCACCCGAAAGATAATTATCAAGAAGGCTCAGGTAAGTATGATGCCACTCTTTCAAGAGATAGGGGTGACACCTCTGGTATTGTTGGCGATATTAGTTTTGTTTCTAAAAAGGCAGCTATTTCTGGTCCTAGCTATGAACAAGATACCATTCAAGTAACCAGTACTAGTGGAACAAAAGTCTACTTTAAAGAATCAGACAATGTGACGCTACCTAAAGACGTGACAGTTACTGACAATCAACTTCCAATTGATGGTGGTATTGCAGAATCTGGCAGCTACACGCTTACCAAACGTACGGCTGTCAAAAATACGCCTAGTGATACAGCTCCAGTAGAATTTTACTTAGAAGCAGGCGATAAGATTAACTTCGATTTGAAGGTTACGCAAGACGGTCATAGTTGGATTTCTTACATTAGCTATAGTGGTGTTCGCCGTTATGTTCAAGTGGATTAATGAGACATCTAGAAAGGTCAGATTTTCTTCTGATCTTTCTATTATTTTGTGGAAAAAGCCTTGTCTATTCCCTAATAAATCGATACAATAGAAAGGTCGGTTTAACCGAAAATTTTTAAATAATGAGACAAAAATGTGTCAGTAAATTGGCAAGATATTGCGTTTTCTTTCCTCGGTGGTTTGGGGCTTTTCCTCTTTAGTATCAAGTACATGGGAGATGGTCTTCAACAAGCAGCCGGAGATAAGTTGCGCTTTTACATCGATAAGTATACCAGCAACCCGTTTTTAGGGGTTTTGATTGGTATTGTCATGACGGCCTTGATTCAATCGAGTTCAGGGGTTACCGTTATTGTCGTCGGTCTGGTTTCGGCAGGGCTCTTGAGTCTTCGTCAGGCTATTGGGATTGTCATGGGGGCAAACATCGGTACAACCGTAACTTCCTTCATGATTGGTTTCAAGCTTGGTGACTATGCCCTTCCAGTGATTTTCCTGGGGGCTGCGCTTCTCTTCTTTACAAGCAATAAGAAGCTCAATAACCTAGGTCGTATCTTGTTTGGTGTTGGGGGAATTTTCTTTGCCCTTAACCTTATGGGAGATGCGGTTGAGCCTTTGAAGTCAGTTACAGCCTTTAAGGACTACTTGGCGACACTCGGTAATCGTCCAATCATGGGGGTTATCATTGGTGCTGGTTTGACCATGTTGATTCAGTCATCAGCAGCAACTATCGGTATTCTTCAGAGTCTCTACTCAGGTGGTTTGCTTGACCTGCAAGGTGCCCTTCCAATCCTTTTTGGGGATAATATCGGAACAACTATCACAGCGGTTCTAGCTGCTCTTGGTTCAAACATTGCAGCTAAACGTGTGGCAGGGGCTCACGTCCTGTTCAATGTTATTGGGACGGTCTTGTGTTTGATTCTCTTGGTACCATTCACAGCCTTGATTCAATGGTTTAAATCTGTGCTTGGTTTGACACCAGAGATGACTATCGCCTTTGCTCACGGTACTTTTAACATTGCAAATACTATCGTTCAATTCCCATTCATCGGAGTTCTAGCTTACCTTGTAACTAAGATTATTCCTGGTGAAGATGAGATTAACAAGTACGAAGCACTCTACTTGGACCGTTTGCTTATTACACAAGCACCAGCTATTGCCCTTGGTAATGCTAAGAAAGAATTGGTACACTTGGCGTCATACGCCATCCAGTCTTTGGAAGCTTCCTATGCTTTCTTTGCTAAGGGAGATGAGAAATACTTCGATAAGGTTGAGAAGTATGAAACAGCAGTTAATAGTATTGACGAAGAGTTGACAACTTACTTGATTGACATCTCTAACGAATCTCTAAGCGTTTCTGAAAATGAAGTGTTGGCAAGTGTGCTTGACTCTGTTCGTGACTTGGAGCGCATTGGTGACCTTGCAGTTGCAAGTGCAAACCTTTCACAACACATTCATAATAAGGGAATTAGAATTTTCTGATACTGCCAAGGCTGAGCTTGCGGAATGTTTACAACCGTACTCACCGCATCGCCTTGATAGTATTCGTGTGGTTGTAGATGATGACAAGGTACTTGCAGGTCAAGTCATCCTTCGTCATGAAGAGTTGGAAAAACTTGAAAAACAATTGCGTAAAACACATACCAAACGTCTTAACAATGGTGAATGTACTGCACAAGCAGGTATCAACTATGTTGATTACCTCTCACATTACACACGTATCGCAGACCATGCGATTAATCTTGTTGAAAAGGTTACAGAAGGTGTGATTTAATAGAGAAAAGTCGAGAAAATTTCTCGGCTTTTTTGATATAATGAAAGCGTATTAAGAATATAGAAAAATGATGAGAGGTGGTCCTATGACCTATTATATTTCAGCCAAACGTTTTTACTTTGAAAATAAAATCAAGGAAGGTGGCTACCTAGCGATTGTGGATGGTCGTTTCGGCGATTGGTCGGAAAATGTACCAGAAGGTGCAGAGGTGCTGGATTACAGTGATTATCAGATTGCTCCGGGTCTTGTAGATACTCATATTCATGGATTTGCGGGTTATGATGTCATGGATAATTCTGAGGAAAGTCTTCTAGCATGAGTCAAGCCTTGCTTTCAGCAGGTGTGACCTCTTTCTTACCGACAGCCCTAACAGCGCCATTTGAAGAGCTGAAGCTATTTGCCAAACAACAGCTAATACGGTTGGTAAGGAAACTGGTGCCAAAATTCAAGGGCTCTTCTTTGAAGGACCTTATTTCACTGAGACCTATAAGGGGGCTCAAAATCCTAAATACATGGGCAATCCAAGTGTGGAACAATTGAAGGCATGGCAGGAGGCAGCTCAAGGAAAATTGATTAAATTGGCTCTTGCCCCTGAACGTGAGGGAGTATCTGAATTTATCCAGGAAGCAACCAAGCAAGGCGTAACTATTGCTCTAGGTCATTCCAATGCCACATATGAAGAAGCCATGGCAGCAGTGGAAGCCGGGGCATCCGTTTGGGTTCACGTCTACAACGGAATGCGTGGTTTTACACATCGTGAGCCTGGTATGGTTGGAGCAGCTTCGATAGTCCAGAAACGATTGGTGAGTTGATCGCAGATGGGCATCACGCGGTCCCTGCAGCTTGTAAGGTTCTTATCAAGCAAAAGACACCTCAAGGAGTTGCCCTTATTACGGACTGTATGTCAGCGGGAGGACGTCCGGATGGCGACTATATACTGGGTGAACTTCCTGTCATCGTCGAAAATGGTACTGCCCCGCCTCAAAGAAGGTGGTAACCTAGCTGGATCTATCCTACAACTTAAAGACGGTGTTAAACATGTGGTTGATTGGGGACTTGTGACGGTTGCTCAAGCTCTGCAGATGGCAACTAGTGTTCCAGCTAAATCGGTTGGGCTTGAAAATACTTGCGGAAGCCTAAAAGCAGGTCTACCAGCTGATTTTATCGTCTTAGATGATTCCTTGGACTTACAGGCAACATATGTTGATGGGCAAAAAGGTTGGGAAAAATAAGAGAATAAGTAGCACTTTCTTATGAAGGTGCTGTTTTTAATTGATTTTTACAAAGGTGTTAGAGTAGTGTAAAATAGAAATACTTTATATTTTACAGGAGGTAATATGTCAAAACGTATTTGGAGCATTGCCCTGGCCTATGTCGGTGTAATGATTGGCGCAGGGGTATCTTCAGGACAGGACCTCCTACAGTATTTTGTTAGTTTTGGAGCCTGGGGACTGATAGGTGTTATAGTTATAGGAATTTTGCATGTTGGCTTTGGGCGACTCATGATTGCTCTGGGAAGTTATTACCGCTCAGATGATCATTCGGTAGTCCTGGCAGAAATCAGTCATCCTGTGATTTACCGTATTTTGGATATCGCTTTGATTATCACTTGTTTCCTGTTTGGTTTTGTGATGATAGCAGGTGCAGGGGCTAACCTAAACCAACAGTTCGGCTTTCCGATTTGGTAGGTGCTTTCCTTTGTACAGCTCTGACTATCTTTGTGAGTTTCCTAGATTTCAAAAAAATCATCGGTGTTATTGGAGTTTTTACCCCTATGATTCTGGTTATGATTGCCATGATATTCGTGACCAATGTTCTAGGGCGTCACTGGGATTTTGCTGAGATGGATAAGGTGTCGCAAACCATTCAATCTCCTTTTCCGAGTATTTGGCTGTCTGTTGTTAACTATTTTGCCGTTTGTGTCATGTCGGCCATAGCCATGGCCTTTGTGATGGGTGGGTCTATTCTCAAAATCAATGAAGCTGAAAAGAGTGGAGCCTGGGGAGGATTCATGGTTGGTGTGATTTTCTTCGTCACGACCTTGATTCTCTTTGCTAACAGTGATAAGATTGCTAGCTCGGATGTTCCTATGTTGGCTATTGCGAAGGAAGTGAACCCAATCTTTGCGACGCTCTACGTCTTTAGTGATTTTTGGTTTGATTTTTAATACCGTCTTTAGTCTCTACTATGCCCTTGGTAAACGCTTTTCAGCAGGTAGTGATAAACGCTTCAAGTTCTTCGTGGCTGCATTTGCCCTTGCTGGCTTTGCTATTTCCTTTATGGGCTTCCGTCAACTGGTAGCAGTTATGTATCCTATTATCGGTTATCTGGGAATGCTGATGTTGGTTGTGCTGGTTGTGGCTAGCTACCGCAAAAAAGCCAAAATTCGTAAGGAAAAGGAAATTCGAAATCATCTTTGTCTATCGTTGAGAAAGCTTATGATCCCAATCAAGACTTAACTCATCAGACAAGAAAAAGGCCGAGGAACTTCGAGATGCCTCAATTATTGATAATGACATTCTCCATAAAGATTCCCATGCACATGTTCGTCAGGAAATGGGAATCAGTAAGAAGGATTAGAATTTTATTTTACAAGTTTCCCTATTTCTGCTATAATACTGACAAGAAAGAAGCTTATGGCGTTTTTCTAGCGAGCTTGGGATAGTGAAAGCCAAGTAGAGCAAAGTAAGCAAGTGGCGCTTTCTCTCAGTAAAGAGCTGAGTACAAACAGATAAAATGAAGTAATAAATTAGGGTGGAACCGCGTTTCTGACGCCCCTAGGTCAAATGACTTAGGAGCAGAGACATGGTTCTTTTTGTATCCTGAGTCACAAGAAACTTTATGAATAAGGAGTAAATAATGTCTAAAAAATTGACTTTTCACTGCGTCAGTGGCAGATACTTCCTTATAGTCGGACTGCTCCACGCTCAGCACTAGGGTGCCTGAGCTAGACGCAGTACTAACTCGTCTTGCCTCGTATAATCGACGAGGCAGACTCGTGTCGCAAGAAATTATAGAAAAAGGAGTAAATAATGTCTAAAAAATTGACTTTCCAGGAAATCATCCTTACTTTGCAACAATACTGGAATGACCAGGGTTGTATGCTCATGCAGGCTTATGATAATGAAAAAGGTGCGGGAACAATGAGTCCTTACACTTTCCTTCGTGCTATTGGTCCCGAGCCATGGAATGCGGCTTATGTAGAGCCATCACGTCGTCCAGCTGATGGACGTTACGGAGAAAACCCAAACCGTCTTTACCAACACCACCAATTCCAAGTGGTGATGAAACCATCACCATCAAACATCCAAGAACTCTACCTTGAGTCATTGGAAAAATTGGGTATCAATCCTTTGGAACACGATATCCGTTTCGTTGAAGATAACTGGGAAAACCCATCAACTGGTTCAGCTGGTCTTGGTTGGGAAGTTTGGCTTGATGGTATGGAAATCACTCAGTTCACCTACTTCCAACAAGTTGGTGGATTGGCAACTGGTCCGGTAACTTCTGAGGTCACTTACGGATTGGAACGTTTGGCTTCTTACATCCAAGAAGTAGATTCTGTTTACGATATTGAGTGGGCTCCAGGCGTTAAATACGGAGAAATCTTCCTTCAACCAGAATATGAACACTCAAAATACAGCTTTGAAGTTTCTGACCAAGATATGCTTCTTGAAAACTTCGAAAAATTTGAAAAAGAAGCAGGACGTGCTTTGGAATTGGGTCTCGTTCACCCAGCCTATGACTACGTTTTGAAATGTTCACATACCTTTTAACTTACTTGATGGCTCGTGGAGCGGTATCTGTTACAGAACGTGCCGGTACATTGCCCGCATCCGTAACTTGGCCCGTGTCGTAGCTAAGACTTCGTCGCAGAACGCAAGAAACTCGGTTACCCACTTCTCGACGAAGCCACACGCGACAAACTCCTAGCAGAAGAGGAAGAATAAAGAGAGTGTATTAATAGAATTGGATTATAGAATAATCCTACAGAACCAGTTGCCGCAGTGATTGAGGTATCATTAGAGAAACTAATGATACCAGGCAAAATTGGAGACCTTAGGCTCCAATTTTAGCAATGAAACGACCTAGTCGGTTGCTTGCGTGCCAATCACATAAGGCAAACTGGAAAAAAGATATTTTCTGGAGAAAAAACATGACAAAAACAAACGTAATATTAGCAACTATGGATTCTGTAAAAACACTGGAAGGCATGGTACTCCAGCCGGTTAAGATCCTGGAGGAACTGGGTTACGGCTACAAGGAAGAGGATGCCTGCGAAGGCACAGGATGGACTGAGTACCGTTATACAGGTGTTAACCCGGATAATCCGGACGATATAGCAGTAGTAACAGTTGGAGAAAGAGATGATGAACAGTACGTTACCTGGAAAATGAAGATGGCGAGGACTGGCGGTTTAAAATCCACACGAGGGATAACATTATTACTAATGTGCACAAAATCTACACTCCAACGGAGGCGCTGGAAGAACTGCAGACGATGGTGACCGGTAGCAAGTACGAAGATTACGTTGATTACGATGAGCTGGATGATGACGATGAGGTAATTGACTGGGATGAGATTTGCACCTGGTACAATTTGTCTCTCCATGGAACTAATTGTATAGAGAGTGGGGACGCAGAATATAAACAGATTGGATTTAATGAAGAAGCCCGTGTGGTGGTGCTGTACGTTAATACTGCAGACGCGCCGGAAGTTACTCTGTACATCGACGACGATGGGACAATCTACGAAGTATGTTAAGTTTTGCCGGCCTGATTAAGTGCTCCCGGAAGAACGTTCTCCCGGGAGTGCATATTACACGAAGGGAGCGATTACGCCGGATACGAGAGGAGAACGAATGAATTATGACAACAATGACATTACCAGCATTCAATATGAGTTTTTTAGCCGGATACGTTGAGATGAAGCCCATTTGTAAGTCGTACAAAGAAGGACTGAAAATCGCTGAAATTTCGATCTTGGTTCCTGGAGAAAAGGGATCGTATAAGATTTTTACCACTGGCAGCCTGGCCGAGGAGGTCACCAGGTCGATTAAACCAGAGGATTTTGTTATGTGTTATGGTAGAGGCACATCGACAATCCGGAAATAAATTTTGTCTGCAAGCAATCCGTGTTGTTAATTACGGAAAAAATGTAGATGCGGAATATCTGGAACCTCTCCAGATCATAGAACCGTATACTATGGAAATTCCAGAGGCAGGATTTCATAAAACAGAATTGTAAAAAAAAATACAAAAAATTGTAAAAATAGTATTGACAGACAAGAGCAAATATGCTATTATATATACATAAACAGGAGAGGTACAAAATCTCAAAAGTTTATAAAAATTATTTTAATTATTATCTTAGACGGAACTTATTTGTAACTCGTTAACCAGCAGCCCATTTTTGAGGAGGAATAGAAATGACCGAAGAAAATGGAGTTTGGCAGCCTGCAGAGTCAATGCAAATTTGACACAAAAAGAGGTTGCCGGAATTTTAAAAATGTCTCCTGCAACAGTCAACGCGCACGAGACAGGCAAGATCTCTCCCAAAATGGAGCAGATTAAAAAATACGCGGAACTGTACGATGTTCCGGTAGAAATCATTGACATCTGATTTTTAATTAATCAGACAGCACATTGAAAATCGAATACATGTTCAAACAATTTTAATTATTATATTTTAGGAACTTTATATATATCATCTATTTATTAAGAAAAAATCTTATAACGGATGGTATCAGAATCAGTCATTATTCCGGGATCAAGAGCTGGAATGATGCAGGAAAAATCTTAAATCTTGAGTCACAGGAATACTGGATCCTGAACAATCTAGTATTCCAAGCAATTTCCAAATTTGGAGAATACGGAATAACTCCGATCATTTTCCAGATTGAGAATATACAGAATAACTCTGTACATTCCCCAGAAATTGCGATAAACAGGATGACTCTGGAAAAATTGAGATTTTGGATTCTGATACTGTCCGTTTTTTTTATTTATTTAATTAATTCTAACGAACTTTCTATAATCCGGATTTTCTTCCGGAAATTTTCCATCTATTTAAAAAACCCGAAAATGACAAAAACAAAAATTGCTGTTTTTCATTTCGCCACACATATTAAATAGGAGAACGTGTATTCGGTGTCTCAAAAATAACTCGTTGACATTAATTTAGTAGAAAAAAGGAGATTGAAACAATGATTGAATCAATGGTTTATTGGACGTTTGGCACAGGATCCGACAGTAAGGCAGACCGCTAACGGTGGGCAGATGACAACGTTCGACGTTGCGTCAAATCGCGAATATGGCGA
>ENA-OQAN01000531-OQAN01000531.1-human-gut-metagenome-genome-assembly--contig:-NODE-531-length-20138-cov-2.381040_pt1 | contig 20138 bp, 27 predicted proteins | sample MGYA00242735_ERZ504527 | MGnify/ENA primary metagenome ERZ504527 (study PRJEB26092, sample SAMD00036230) | human gut metagenome | host: Homo sapiens | study: EMG produced TPA metagenomics assembly of... | reverse complement strand
GAAATGACGAAACAGGCGTTATTATGATCAGTTAAGCTAAGGCTGTTCAGGTGGAAGAAAAACTGGCGCGTGAAGCAGCAACCCAGGCTGTAAAAGAAGAGGTCCTCACTTCTTATCAGGAACGCTTTGCGGAAGATGAGGATAAGGAAACTATTCTGCGTGATGTAGCAGAAATCCTTGAGCAGATGGAGCATGCCGAAGTGCGCCGTTTGATCACAGAAGACAAGGTTCGTCCAGATGGCCGTCGTGTGGATGAAATCCGTCCTTTGGACGCAGAGATTGACTTTCTTCCTAAGGTTCATGGTTCGGGTCTCTTTACACGTGGTCAAACTCAAGCCTTGTCAGTTTTGACTTTGGCACCTATGAGTGATACACAACTTGTTGATGGTTTGGATCCAGAGTATAAGAAACGTTTCCTTCACCACTATAATTTCCCTCAGTATTCAGTGGGTGAAACAGGGCGTTATGGTGCGCCAGGCCGACGTGAGATTGGTCACGGAGCCTTGGGTGAACGTGCCCTTGCTCAGGTTCTCCCAAGTGTTGAAGAGTTCCCTTATGCTATCCGTTTGGTAGCAGAAGTCTTGGAGTCAAATGGTTCTTCATCACAAGCTTCTATTTGTGCAGGAACCTTGGCTCTTATGGCTGGTGGTGTACCTATTAAGGCACCTGTTGCAGGGATAGCCATGGGACTTATCTCAGATGGTACTAACTACACTGTCCTAACTGATATTCAAGGTTTGGAAGATCATTTTGGAGATATGGACTTTAAGGTGGCTGGTACACGTCAAGGAATTACAGCTCTTCAGATGGATATTAAGATTTCGGGTATTACACCGGCCATTCTCGAAGAGGCTTTGGCTCAAGCAAAGGTAGCTCGTTTTGAAATTCTTGATGTTATTGAGTCAGCAATCGCTGAGCCACGTCCAGAATTGGCACCAACAGCACCTAAGATTGACAGTATTCAGATTCCTGTTGACAAGATCAAGGTTGTCATCGGTAAAGGTGGCGAAACTATTGACAAGATTATCGCTGAGACTGGTGTCACTATTGATATTGATGAAGAAGGTCTTGTTCAGATTTTCTCTAGTGATCAGGATGCTATTAACCGTGCTAAAACTATCATCTCCGATCTTGTACGTGAAGCTAAGGTTGGAGAGGTTTACACTGTACCCGTTGTGCGTATTGAAAAGTTCGGTGCCTTTGTCCACCTTTTCAATAAGACAGATGCTCTCATCCACATCTCAGAACTAGCTTGGGAACGTACTGAGCATGTCGAAGATGTGGTTAAAGTTGGGGGTACGGTAACTGTTAAAATTATCAAAATCGATGAAAAAGGACGTATCGATGCCTCAATCAAGGCCTTGCTTCCTAAGCCTGAAAAACTTGATGATGGGGAAAATGGAGGAGAGCATCGTCACCGCCGTCGTTCTCATCATAAACCACGCCACCATGATGAAAGTGGTGAAGCACCGAAAAATCCTGATAAATCAGAAACGAAAGAACAGACAGAAGAATGACAGAAAATCAAGAATTGCAAGCTTTTGATGAAACTCTAAAAGAATTTTTAAAGGAACCAGACCACTTTTTAACCAGTCTGGCTTTGGTTAATTACCTACAACGTACTCCCGTCTTGGCTGCTCAAGACCTCTACGCAGTTGAAGTGGAAGGAAAGAAGGTTGTTCCTGTCTTCACCAATGAACAGGACCTACAATCTTTCAAAGCTACTCAGGAGAGTGCTCGAGAACAAATTTGGATAGAACGTTCGAGCTTAGATGTTTTAACACAACTGGTTCAGGCAGAGCTTTTTGGTCTTGCTTTCAATTTAAAAGAGGATGGTGACTTCTCAAATACCACTCTTTTTGCAAGCAGTGAACTCATCCAGTTTATCAACTATTTCACTCAGACCCTTAATAATCTTTTGGGTGAGGAAAATCAAAAGGCAGCTCCTAAAGATAAGATTTATCTTGTTCCAGCCTTCGTTCACAAACGCGAGGAAGATGGCCAGGATGACCGTCTCTTTGCGACCATGTCGAATGCAGAGGGACAGAGTTATGTGCCTGTGTTTACGAACTTAACGAGCTTTGCAAAATGGTACGGTAACGAGACTTTTGGCCTACCTTTCCGTAAGGCTAAAGGGACGATTTTGCAATGGCCACTGTCAGAAATTTACCAGCCTTCAACAGGTGAAAATGAGTTGGATAAGGTTCAAGGTGTTGTCATCAATCCGTTTGATGAGCAGCCTGAGTTAGTCGACTGGTCTTATTTTAAAGGGGATGGCGAGTAGACCTAGTGTTAGTAGCTTTCCACTTTAAAGAATAATAGGCCACAGCAAACAATAATAACAATAATGATGTAAGGAGTGACCTAAATGGGTTGGTGGAAAGAAAGTATTGATATAGTAAAGAAAAATGACCGGCAGCTCGGACGAGTTTGGAGGTTCTTTTAACCTACCTGGCTTAAAAGCTTGGCTGCTCATCGTATCTCACATTTTCTCTGGCGCCACCATTGTCGACTCTTAGCGCGTATGCATAGTCAGTTTTGGCGCTTTTGGACTCAGATTGAGATTCACCCAGGGGCTCAGATCGCTGAAGGAGTCTTTATTGACCATGGCTCTGGCCTTGTTATTGGTGAAACAGCTGTTGTGGAGAAGGGCGCTATGCTTTACCACGGTGTCACTTTAGGTGGTACTGGTAAAGATGTGGGAAAACGTCACCCAACCGTTCGTGAGGGTGCCTTGGTTTCAGCCCATGCTCAGGTCATAGGCCCTATTGAGATTGGAAAGAATGCTAAGGTGGGGGCGGCAGCGTGGTTGTTGCGGATGTCCCAGAAGATGTTACAGTCGTTGGTGTTCCTGCTAAGGTTGTGCGTGTTCATGGTCAAAAGGATGAAGAAGTTATCCACGATATTGAAGAAGGCCGTGAATACTATAGTGAAAAGCTAGAAGACCTTCTAAAAGCAGCTAGCTTCCACTCATCACGTCTATAAGGAAAGGAAACGATGAAACTCTTTAGTTCAAAGGTGACTCGATTGACGGTTGTGGGTCCTCTTGCTCTTGTTTACATTGCTTTACATAGAGCAGACTATAGCATGGCCGCCTTATGGTTTTGCATTGCTCTGTTATGGGCCGGTCTTGTTTTTAAGCAACGACACAAGTGAGATTTGAGTAATGAAAAATTCTTCAAGGACAATCCTTTTTTGGTCTTCTATATAGTTGGGAGTTTTCTTTCAGCTATGTCTCTCTTAGCTCAAGGTCAGCTAGATGCGGCTATTTGGATTATCATTCTCGTTATACTCTTGTGTTTGTACCTAAACCATATCAAAGATAAAAAATAGTTTCCAGTTAATTGAAAGGAATCTCTAGTGATTAAAATTTATGATACGATGACGCGTTCGCTCCGTGATTTTGTACCTTTGACAGAAAATGTTGTCAATATGTATGTCTGCGGACCAACAGTTTACAATTACATTCATATCGGAAATGCCCGTTCAGCAGTAGCTTTTGATACTATTCGTCGTTATTTTGAGTATTGTGGCTACACAGTCAACTATATTTCCAACTTTACGGATGTAGATGATAAGATCATCAAGCAGCCAATGAAGCTGGTATTTCAACTAAGGAATTGTCGGACAAGTTTATCGCGGCCTTTATGGAAGATACCGGACAACTTGGCATCAAACCAGCGACACAAAATCCACGTGTTATTAACTACATGGATGAAATCATTGCATTCGTGTCAACCTTGGTTGACAAAGGATTTGCCTATGTCTCTGAAGGTGATGTTTACTTCCGAGTAGCTAAGTCAAACAACTATGCTAAATTGGCTAACAAGACCTTGGAAGATCTTGAAATTGGTGCAAGCGGACGTACGGATGCTGAAACAGAACGTAAGGAAAATCCTCTAGATTTTGCCCTTTGGAAAGCTGCTAAAGAGGGAGAAGTTTCTTGGGATAGCCCATGGGGACCTGGTCGTCCTGGTTGGCACATCGAATGTTCTGTTATGGCGACTGAAATCCTTGGAGATACTATCGATATTCATGGTGGAGGGGCAGACCTTGAGTTTCCACACCATACCAATGAAATTGCCCAATCAGAAGCCAAAACTGGCAAGACCTTTGCTAACTACTGGATGCATAATGGTTTTGTCAATGTGGATAATGAAAAAATGTCAAAATCCTTGGGTAACTTCGTGACCGTTCATGATATGCTTCAAACGGTTGATGGTCAAGTGCTTCGCTTCTTCCTAGCAACACAACAGTATCGTAAACCAATTAACTTTACAGAAAAAGCTATCCATGATGCTGAAGTCAATCTTAAGTATTTGAAAAATACCCACAGTCTTCCGTTGACAGAACAGGTGAATCAAGCTGAGTTGCAAACTTATCTTGACGCCTTCCAAGAAGCTATGGATGATGACTTTAATACGGCAAATGGAGTGACTGTTCTGTTTGACATGGCCAAATGGATTAATTCAGGCAATTATGATCAAACCGTTAAGGATGCTTTTGAAAAAATGCTCCAAGTCTTCGGTATTGTTTTCGAAGAAGAAGTCCTTGATGAAGATATCGAAAAACTCATTGAAGAGCGTCAAGCGGCGCGTGCCAACAAGGACTTTGCGACAGCAGACCGCATTCGCATGAGTTGGCTGCTCAAGGTATCAAACTTCTTGATACCAAGGAGGGCGTGAGGTGGACACGTGACTAAACATCTTGATGTCAACCTTATTAATGGTATTGCTCTCGCTTTTGAGGGAGATGCTGTTTATTCCTTGTACATTCGCCGTCACCTGATTTTTCAAGGTCAGACCAAGCCAAACCAACTGCACCGTCTAGCTACACGCTATGTTTCAGCTAAGGCCCAGGCTAGTCTCATTGAAAAAATGCTGGAGCAAGAGCTTTTGACTGAAAAAGAGCTAGACATCTATAAACGAGGTCGTAATGCGAATAGCCATACCAAGGCTAAAAATACAGATGTTATTACTTATAAAATGTCAACAGGCTTCGAAGCAGTCATGGGCTATCTTCATATGACAGAGGATATCGCTCGCTTAGAGGAACTGATTGCTTGGTGTATTGACGAAGTTGAAAAAGAAATCTAAAAATTCTGCCGAGAGCAGGATTTTTGTTTAAAGGCTATAAAAATTGTAACAGTTAGCCAGAGTTTCAAAATTTAGATTATTTGATAATCAAAGTAATTCGGCGTCTTGACAATAAAAAATAAGATGAAACTAATATTTAGCACCTTGAAAATGAGAAAGTTAAGGGATGTCTGACACGTGTAAAACCCCGATATAATAGCGTTTTTTAATAAAACTAATTTGACAGAAAGTAAAAAAAAAAGTCTATAATATTAGTAAATGAGGCCATCTAAAAAATGAGGAGGTGAATGGAAATAGCTAAGAAAAAAGTTTTCTATACAACTTTTGCTGCTTTGATTTTATCTAGCTTTACGCTTCAAACAGGTAAAGCAGATGAGGTTCAGGTAAAACCTGATGAAGCTAAAATAGATTATGTTAATAGTGAGGCACCGGCTCCAGTTGCTCCTCAGGCTGATTTTTCTTCAGTAGGAGCTAAGGCAGAGCCAGCGAGTCAAGTAAGTTCAGTAGTGACCTCAACGTCACTGATGGTTGTCTCTTCAAGTGAGACAGATGAGGGGCTTCTTGAGGTACATTCTCAAGTTGATATCGTGGAGACTAGCGTTTCTACGACGACACCTCATTCAGAAGAGGCTCGTGCCCAGGCTTTTGGTGAGGATCGATCAGTAGCGGCATCTGAACGAGGAGATGCAAACCCAACATCTGATTCTGAACAAGCAAAACCAAATATTGTGCTTACTTATGATAAGTCTCATGAGGCTACAGCGGCTGCAGAGTCTCAAGCTGTGACTTCAATGTATAAGAGTGAAAGCACACTATACACATCTGAACTTGCTGGAAATACACATGCAGTTATAGAAAAATCAGAGTATTCTTCACTGGATTCTCATACGACATCTGTAAGTGCGACTCCTACTAGCCAAGCTATTGCAACTTCTGAAGTCGCTTCTGAGTCTGCAAGCACTGCAAGCTCTCTTGCATCTACGGCTCCAGAAACGAGTCAGTTAAATAATAATTCAGAAGATAGCTTAACTGTCCTTACGGTTGGCTGGAAAGATTCATCATCAACTTCTGAGGTCTTTGAAACTTCTGTAGTGGTTTCTATGTTGCAAAGTGAGAGTTTGACCTATTCGTCAGAGGTAACCTTTACGGATGGACTCATCTCAGAAATCTTAGCAACTCCAATCACTTCTGAAGTATACACCGTTGTTCCAAAACGAGATAGTACTGGAGCGCTTCTTGAAGATCAACCTGCTGTTACAGGGAATACAGACATTCTTTATTTAGCACGTGGTGAAATCTTTAACGTCAACTTTGATGTTAACAAGATGGAAGGTAAGAAGATTAAGGGCCTTAATCTAGTCCTTGATGGCAAACAAATTCATCATAGCTACTTTGTTGAAGGAACTTTGGATGAGGTCAATGCTGGTTTGAGTGCCTACCATTTGGCAGAGCAAACAACTGGTATTCATAAAATGACCTTTGAGTTGATTGATACGAATAACAATATTCATTACCTGACACAAACCTTCAGTGTCTTCAATGAAGGTGAGCGTCCAGTGACACCTGATAGTTACCGTAGGAATCAGTATTCATCAACAACGACTGTACCGGTTACTTATAATACCAGTGCAAATAGCTACACTGAAACCGCCAATCATATACAAGCTACGGCTGTTAATGAGTTGGCTGAGACAACTAGAGCGCTAACACAGCAATTGGCAGAACAAATTGCTGAGGTTTTGAGTGGTTGGTCTTCAGCAATTTCTGGAAATAGTTCAACAAGCACAGGTTCAATTGATATCTTCCAAGCAGCAGGTAAAACCATTACTCAAGCTGCGAGAAAGATTGCAGAATCAATCTCAGATCCAGATACAATTGGTAAGCAAGCTTTGGCTGCTGCAACTGTTGTTCTAGTTCTCCTGGTGCTTTATTTAGCAGCAATTACATTTATTTAACATGCTTTGCCCTCGTAAGAGGGCTTTTTTATGATAGAATTAGCTTATGAAAACAACTAAAGAATTAAGTCTAGACATTGTTTATGGTGTGCATGCCGTAACAGAGAGTCTGGAAGCAAATACTGGTAATAAACTCTATATTCAAGATGATCTTCGAGGGAAAAATGTTGATGCCATTAAGGCTTTGGCAGCTGAAAAGAAGGTTTCCATCTCTTGGACACCTAAGAAAACCTTGTCTGATATGACAGGTGGAGCTGTGCATCAAGGTTTTGTTCTTCGTGTGTCAGAGTTCGCTTATTCTGAGCTCTCAGTTATTATGGATAAGGCTGAACAAGAGGAGAATCCTCTAGTCCTCATTTTAGATGGACTCAACGATCCTCATAACTTTGGTTCTATCCTACGTACAGCTGATGCTACTCAGGTGACAGGAGTTATTATTCCTAAGCATCGTGCTGTGGGGGTAACACCTGTCGTTGCCAAGACATCAACAGGGGCTGTGGAGCATATTCCCATTGCCCGAGTGACCAATCTTAGCCAAACTCTTGATAAACTTAAAGAAGCAGGCTTCTGGGTATTTGGGACAGATATGGATGGCACCCCATCTCATAAATGGAACACAGCTGGGAAGGTTGCCCTTATCATTGGTAATGAAGGCAAGGGAATCTCTGCTAACATCAAGAAGCAAGTGGATGAGATGATTACTATTCCTATGAGTGGTCATGTGCAGAGCCTTAATGCTAGTGTGGCAGCTGCAGTTCTCATGTATGAAGTTTATCGAAACCGATTGTAACTATGAAAAAAAGAATACTTCTAGTTGATGGTTATAATATGATTGCCTTTTGGCAAGAAACCCGTCAACTTTTTTAAGACCAATCAGCTTGATCAAGCTCGTGAAACATTGCTTCGTAAGCTTAATCATTATGCTAACTTTGAACATATTGATATTATCTGTGTATTTGATGCTCAGTTTGTTCCAGGGAGCCGTCAGCGTTATGATCAGTATCGTATCAGTGTTATTTTTACTGAGGAAGATGAGACAGCAGATAGCTATATTGAGCGCGCAGCGGCTGAGATGAATACTGTTCAAAATCTAGTTGAAGTAGCAACTAGTGACTTAAATGAACAGTGGGCTATCTTTTCACAAGGGGCTTTACGTGTTTCGGCGCGTGAGTTGGAAGAGCGTGTCAATACCGTTAAGTCTGACCTAGACAAGATGTCGGCACATATTGACTTAAAGACACCAAAACTACGTCCTTGGGACGATGCACAATTAGGGAAATTACAGGACCTTTTAAATGAAATAGAATAGAGGGATATATGACATTTAATATTTTGACAGATTCCACAGCAGATCTAGATGAAAAATGGGCTCAGGAGAATAAGGTAGAGCTCGTTGGTTTGACCATCACGCTTGATGATATTGCCTATGAGACCGTTGGCCCTAACCGTTTAACGAGTGACCGTCTCTTAGAACGTATGCAAGAAGGCAGTCAGCCAACCACAAGCCAGGTGAATGTTGGTCAATTTGAAGAGGTTTTTCGTCGTCATGCCAAAAATGGTGATGCTCTTCTCTATATTGCCTTCTCATCAGTGCTTTCAGGTACTTATCAAAGTGCTGTTATAGCGCGTGACATGATTTTGGATGAATACCCAGAAGCTATCATTGAGATTGTAGATACCCTGGCGGCAGCAGGTGGGGAAGGTTATCTTTCTATTTTGGCGGCAGAAGCTCGTGACCAAGGTAAGAGCTTATCTGAAACAAAAGCCATGATTGAGGACATTCTGCCACGTTTACGGACCTATTTCTTAGTTGATGATCTCTACCATCTCATGCGTGGGGGTCGCCTTTCTAAAAGCTCAGCTATTATTGGTAGTTTGATTAATATCAAACCCCTTCTTTGGTTGGACGCTTCAGGCAAGTTGGTTCCTCTGGCCAAAATCCGTGGACGTAAAAAAGCCATTAAAGAAATGGTCCTACAAGCTACCCAGGATATTGGACATAGCACAGCAATTGTCGCTTATGCCAATGATATTGAAGCGGCGGAGAATCTAAAAGAACAATTGTTAGCAGTTGACGGCATTGAGCAAGTTCTCATTATGCACTTGGGCCAGTCATCTCTACTCACGTCGGACCGGATACTTTAGCCGTCTTTACGATTGGTAAAGAAGCTAGATAGAAAAAGTGTCAGATAGGCTTTCCTATCTGATTTTTTTGTTTTCTGAAATGATAGATTAATAGAATATAAAAAGATAATCTATACAAAATGAATGATATATTTGACATAGTGTAAAATAATGCTATAATGAATCTAGAAAATGGAGGAAACAAAATGAAAAAGTCAAAGAAAAAAGTAGCTAGCACGATGGATGAACGTGCTCAGTTGATCAGCGGAGAATCTTCTGCTAGAGGTTATTGGGTAGCCATGCTTGGTATATTTGTAACGATTATGGTTGCTAGTAAGACCCACTCCATCGAATTAGTGCAGTCACTATTAATCATCACTTTCTTTGGTTCTATGTGCCTAGTATTAGTTCACAGCGTATCACGTAATGGGCATCCATGGTTGCTAGACAAAAAACTTGAGAAGAAGATGCTCATATTATCCTGGGTAATGTGTCTTTTGGGAATTTTTTATATCGCTAATGGGCCTTTTAAGTCTATTTCAGTCGTTTAAGATAGGGAAGAATCTTATGAGTAGTGTAGCATTTTTGACATTGGGTTTGACTCTTATTTGTGACTGCTGGGTTATCATTAAAAGAATCAAGAAGAACCGTTTGGAAGAACTAGAAGACGAAGAATAGGATTTTTGAATGAAAAATTTAAAAATGAAGTCAGCTCGTGTAGCAAAGGATCTCACTCAACAAGGTTTGGCAGATGCTATAGGAGTTTCTCGTCAGACCATCTCAGCTATTGAAAAAGGTGATTATAACCCTACTATAAATCTGTGTATTGCTATCTGCAAAACTCTGGACAAAACTTTAGACCAGCTTTTTTGGGAATCTGAGGATTAGTTTGTACTCACTTAGAGGTTATTTAGGCATGATTTCTAGTCTTACACCTTATAAAATGAGAGACTAAAAAAATACAAAAAATAAAAGAAAAACACCTCCAAATGACTTGCCTTGGACGTGTTTTTTTGATATTATGTTAAACGGTATTGTTTACCCCATTTGAAAGGCCCCGGAACCTTCCAAATACTTTTCGATGGGAAGGAACACCCATCACTCGTAAACAAAAATCGAACTATATATAGGAGAAATCATGAACAAAACAACATTTATGGCTAAACCAGGCCAAGTTGAACGTAAATGGTATGTCGTTGACGCAACTGATGTGCCACTTGGACGTCTTTCTGCAGTAGTTGCTAGCGTACTTCGCGGAAAAAACAAACCAACTTTCACACCACACACTGATACAGGTGACTTCGTAATCGTTATCAATGCTGAAAAAGTTAAATTGACTGGTAAAAAAGCAACTGATAAGATCTACTACACTCACTCAATGTACCCAGGTGGATTGAAACAAATCTCAGCAGGTGAACTTCGTTCTAAAAATGCTGTTCGTTTGATCGAAAAATCAGTTAAAGGTATGCTTCCACACAACACTCTTGGACGCGCACAAGGTATGAAATTGAAAGTCTTCGTTGGCGGTGAGCACACTCACGCTGCACAACAACCAGAAGTACTTGATATCTCAGGACTTATCTAATTCTAAGAGGAAAGGAGCACTAATATAATGGCACAAGCACAATATGCAGGTACAGGACGCCGTAAAAACGCCGTTGCACGCGTACGTTTGGTTCCAGGTACTGGTAAAATCACAGTTAACAAAAAAGATGTAGAAGAATACATCCCACACGCAGACCTTCGTCTCGTTATCAACCAACCTTTTGCAGTTACTTCAACTGAAGGTTCATACGACGTACACGTTAACGTTGTAGGTGGTGGATACGCTGGTCAATCAGGTGCGATCCGTCACGGTATCGCTCGTGCACTTCTTCAAGTAGATCCAGACTTCCGCGATTCATTGAAACGCGCTGGACTTCTTACTCGTGATGCACGTATGGTTGAACGTAAGAAACCAGGTCTTAAGAAAGCTCGTAAAGCTAGCCAGTTCTCAAAACGTTAATTCGTTGCTGGAAAGCAGAATACAAACGAAAACACTTTGCAGTTTGCAAGGTGTTTTTTGTATAGATTTCTGAAAAGTGTTCAAAATCTTACTAGAGTTTTGTCTTCATCTTGAAATTCTTATAACAATGTGATATATTTATAACAGATAAGATGTGATATATTTATAACACATTAAAAGGAGATGGAGAAAATGAAAATGTCGAAGAACTTAAAGATGATTCTTTATATCGCTAGCGTGCTTATTGTTGTATGTTTAGTATTATTGCTGGGGAATCACCTACCGATTCTAGCGAAAGGTGCTATTATGACGACGGCTTGGCTTCCTTCGTATTTGGTTTGTACGATGGTATCGGTCCTCTCAAAATCAACCTATCAAAAGAAAGAGAAAAACATGTTTGGGATTACTGCAAAATTATATACAGTGCTTGTATTTCTCTCGTCCTCAATCTATACTATTGGAGTTTGGCTTCTAACTCCTGGTTCTTTGATTAAGAATATAATGTTAGGAATTGGATTAAGTGTTCAATTGTTATTAATGTTTTACTTCTTATTCAAGAGAATTAATGAAGAACCCGATGAACGATTTTATAGAAATATTGCAAAGTCCTCTTCCATTTTGTTTACAATAGCAATCTTTATATTATTGGGAATGGCAACCTTGATAGCTTTCTGTAAAGTTTTCGTTTTGAATGCTGGATTCCTTTATATTTTGGTGGCTTTTTTACTCTTATTATTTGCCATTACTTACTTTATCACTGAAAAAAGGGGATGAAATATGGCGAAAGAAAGTAAAATAAAGACTAACTTGAAAGAAGTAAGGGAAGCTTATGGTATGACTCAACAAGATTTAGCAGATCAAGTAGGAATACGGAGAGAAACGATTGTTCACTTGGAAAATAACCGCTACAACCCTTCGTTGGAAATGGCTTTAAAAATAGCGCAAGTCTTTAATAAACAAGTGGAAGAACTATTTCGTCTGAAATAAGAGAAGTAAAACAATCGAATTGATTTGTGTATCAGTTTTTGGAAACTTGTTATTCTATGGCGAGGTAGTGGTAAAAGGGAGTATTTTCAAAGGAGTTTTTCGTAATAACATTTTAGTTGAAACGCTTTCAAAAAAATAAGATAATAGTTTATTTTTCAAGAATTTTAACCAATAATAGAACTTTTTTAGGTGGAAATACTCTCAAAAATGCTAATATTTCTCTAATCTATTCAATTGTGAGGTCTTGCATATTATGTAGTTATCATACAAAAATGATAAAAGTGAATGAATACATTCATTTGGAGGATGATATTGTTCTGCACTTCAAATTTATTGAAATCAAGAGTTTTTTATCTTCAACAAAGATTATTTGAGGTTTTGAAATAAAAGTTATCATAATAAAGAATGTATATTTTACAAATTATGCTTTTATATATGGATGTTCTTTTGTATTTTAACTTAAGGTAAGCCATAACAAAATGCTCAAAATAACACTAAAATTAAAAATAGTTAATCATAACTATTGGTTAGTATGTTCTAAAAACCCATTATTTGTGCGAATTGTAGGATATATAAAAATTCAAAAATTAAAAAATGTTGACATATCTCTAAATAGTGTTATAATCAATGGGTATCGGGAATACCTGATAAAAAAATAAGTTGTTTATAGAGGAGAATTAATTATGAAAAAAGTATTGCTTACTTCAGCAGCAGTTCTTGCGCTTTTTGCGGCTGCAGCGCCAGCAGTTGCGGATATCAATGGTGGAGCTAACACTCCAGGAGCATATGACCAACCAACAACAGGTGGTGGTGTGAATGATGCCTACAACGCTCAAACAGAATTTGAAAATGCTCGTAAAGTAAATGAATACTTGGCAGGGCATCAAGAAGATATCGATGCTGAAGCAGCTCAAGATCCAGCAGTAGTTGCAGCTAAATCTGAATTTGATGCGGTTGAAGGCGGATCACACCTTTACACTGAAAAGAAAGAAGCTTATGAATCAGCTTTGAATACTGCTCGTAACAACGTTCGTAACCGTTACACTGAAGAACTTCAAAAGAAATGGAATACTGCTTCTAAAAAAGAAGGTAATTACTACATTTTGAATGAAACTCCAGAACAAAAGAACGCTCGTTATGAAGCGGAACATGGAGCTCAAGCAGAAGATAAAACTGCTCCATCACAAGAAGATGTGAAAAAAGCTCAAACTTCAGCAGAAAAAGCTAAAAAAGCAGAAGAAAAATCTAAAGCAGTTAAAGAAAACAAATCAGGTTCTAAAGCAGAAGCAAAAGCTCTTCCAAATACTGCGGCAGTAAAATAATTAGTGATTACTAGTTATTACCAAGAATATCACTGAAGTTAGGCTTCAGTGATATTTATTATTAATAATAAAATGAAGAGAGAGTAGAGATTTATGAGTAAACGCAATAGTAGCACGAAGATCTTAAATAAAAAATCCTTAAGTATTTTGGCATCCATTCTTGTATTAGGATTAGTGATTATTGGTGGAGTCAAACTTTTTACAGGAAACAATGCTCATTCACTTGGGAATAAGGTTACTCAAGTCAGTAACTATAAACCTACCGATGATGAAAAGAAGTATCTCAAGTCGAAGTTTGATGGTCTTTCTGCAACTAATTCAGATACGATTGCTTATATCTATGCACCAGGCACTCAATTAGATGAGCCTGTTGTACAAACTAAAGATAATTCTACATATCTAGATAAAACTTTCGAAGGAGGTAATAAGCCTCTGTTTGGTACTGTATTCATGGATACAGACAATAAGAAAGATTTTAGTGACCGTTTGACTTGGCTTTTTGGTCACGCTAGAGGAAGTCAGGTAGAAGACCATCGTATGTTTAATGATGTTAACTACTACAGTGATCAGTCGTTTTTTGACAAACACAAGTATGTTGTTGTAGAAACCCCTCAAAGAAAGTATTATTATGAAGCTTTTGCGATGGTTATTGTTCCTGAGGATACAGCTTTCTACGTACATCATTCAAAGATGATAAGGATTTTAAGGAACAATTAGATATTATCTATGATACGGCTGATGTTAAAAACAAGGATTTGAAGGTTAGTGCTTCAGATAAATACCTCGTTCTTTCGACTTGTCGTGAGGAAGATCCAACGATTCGTGCCAATCTCTACTTGCGTCAAATTCCAGACTCTGAAATGTCTGATTTTGTAGCTAAACATGGTAAAGATTTGGAATACACACCAACACGATAATCATTAACAGAACTCTACTTCTCGTGAAGTAGGGTTTTTATTTTATTTGAACAGAGCTACTGTATTTTTAAAGTTGTTATAAGGGTGAGATGTAACTGTTTGTTAATCTTTTTTTATCATTAATGGATCAGTTTTTTTTGGTACACTAGTAGTATGAAAAAGGAGAGTGTTATGAAACAGAGCCAAGCTAAAAAGCGTGACAATGCGATGACTAATAAGATTTTGATGGGGTTGATTGCTCTCGTCTTAGGTTTGCTTTTTCTTGAGATTTTAATTGTTCATAGTAAGAATGAACAGCAAAAGAATGCCTCAAACCAGGTACAGACAGCACGTATCATGGCTAATGGGGACTTGCTCTATCATGACGGTCTCTATATGAGTGCCCTTCAGTCAGATGGTAGCTATGATTTCACGGAGAATTTTACTTATGTGAAGCCGTGGTTAAAGCAGGCTGATTTGGTTTTGGGTGATTTCGAGGGAACGATTAATCCTGATTATCCTTTGTCAGGCTATCCTCTGTTTAATGCTCCTCAATCAGTGACAGCAGCTATTAAGGATGCTGGTTATGATGTTATGGATTTGGCCCATAATCATATCTTGGATTCTGGTTTAGAGGGAGCTTTTACAACGGCTGATGCTTTTAAGAAAGTGGGAATTGATCCTATTGGTGTTTACGAAAAGCCGGTGCGAGACAAGGCGCCACTGCTCATCAAGAATGTTAATGGTATCAAAGTTGCAATACTTTCCTATGCTTATGGTTACAATGGCCTAGAGTCGAACTTGACGGATAAAGAGGTTGCAGACCACTTATCGAATTTGGATGAAAAACGTATGAAAGCCGAGATTCAGCGTGCCGAAAAAGAAGCGGATATCACGGTTATCATGCCTCAGATGGGTGTTGAATATCGTTTGGAACCGACAGATGAACAGGTTAAACTCTATCATAAGATGATTGATTGGGGTGCTGATATTATCTTTGGAGGTCATCCTCATGTGGTAGAACCTTCTGAGGTGGTTAAAAAGGATGGACAGCAAAAACTTATTATTTACTCAATGGGGAATTTTATCTCAAACCAGCGCATAGAGACTATGGATGGTGTGGATAGTGCAGAGTGGACAGAGAGGGGTGTCTTAATGGATGTCACCCTTGAGAAAAAGAATGGTCAAACCACGATTAAGACTGCTCAAGCACATCCGACTTGGGTTAACCGTACGCCTAAAGGAACATCTTCGCCAGAGGGATATCCTTTGTATACTTACCAAACTTATATTTTAGAGGATTTCATTAAGGGTGGTAAATATAGAAATAAACTAGATGAAGAAACCAAAGAGCGTATAGATACTGCTTATAAAGAAATGAATGCCCATGTTAATTTAAAATGGAAATAAAGCTAAGATATCGCCTGAATTTGGCGATATTTTTTTGTTTATCGACAAGTTACCCACAGACTTATCCACAGGTGTGGAAAAGTCTGTTAATAGTGTTGAATCTTGATTTTTCAAGGTTTTAAAAGAAGGAAATTATTTAGGTTGTGAACAAGTTTATCCACAAGTAGTTGGGTCAAAGAGAGGATGTTTTCATAAACGATATTAGTTAAAATTCTCGGAAACATTCGTCTTTTTCAAGAAAAAAGATGCAAATTTCATAAAAAATAGCATTTTTAATCAAAATATGCTAAAATTATACAAAATAAAATGATGGAGGCTTCTCATGAAAGCGATTATTACAGTTGTAGGTAAGGACAAAGCAGGTATTGTTGCGGGTGTTGCGACTAAGGTGGCAGAACTTGGCTTGAATATTGATGATATTTCTCAAACAGTTCTTGATGAATTCTTTACCATGATGGCGGTTGTATCATCAGAAGACAAACAAGATTTTACACACCTACGTGCTGAATTGGAAGCCTTTGGTGAGTCATTGAACGTTAAAATCAACATCCAAAGTTCAGCAATTTTTGATGCTATGCACAACTTGTAAGATAGGAGTAGCTTAAAATGGATATTAAACAGGTCACAGAAACCATTGCCATGATTGAGGAGCAGAACTTTGATGTTCGTACCATTACCATGGGGATTTCACTCCTAGACTGTATCGATTCAGATATCGATAAGGCGGCGGAAAAAGTCTATAACAAGATTGTATCTAAGGCTAAGAATTTGGTAGCTGTTGGTGACGAAATTGCGGCTGAACTTGGTATTCCGATTGTTAATAAACGTGTGTCTGTTACTCCGATCTCAATCATCGGTGCGGCAACAGATGCAACAGACTATGTACCTTTTGCGAAGGCGTTAGACCGAGCAGCTAAGGAAATCGGTGTTAACTTTATTGGTGGTTTCTCTGCACTCGTTCAAAAGGGCTACCAAAAAGGTGATGAGATTCTTATTAATTCTATTCCACGTGCGCTTGCAGAGACTGATTTTGTCTGCTCATCTGTCAACATTGGTTCAACAAAGACTGGTATTAACATGACAGCAGTACGTGACATGGGACGTATCATCAAAGAGGCTTCTGAGGCAGATCCATTGGGCCAGGTAAATTGGTGGTCTTTGCTAATGCGGTTGAAGATAATCCATTTATGGCAGGTGCCTTCCACGGTGTTGGTGAGGCTGATGTTGTAATCAATGTTGGGGTTTCAGGTCCTGGTGTTGTGCAACGTGCAGTTGAGAAAGTTCCAGGTGAAAGTTTCGATGTTCTAGCTGAAACAGTTAAGAAGACCGCCTTCAAAATCACACGTGTTGGTCAGTTAGTTGGTCAAATGGCCAGCGAACGTCTTGGTGTCGAGTTTGGTATTGTAGATTTGTCTCTTGCGCCAACACCAGCAGTTGGTGATTCAGTAGCCCGTGTACTTGAAGCGATGGGTCTTGAAGTTGTTGGTACGCATGGTACTACTGCAGCTCTAGCCCTTCTTAACGACCAAGTTAAAAAAGGCGGTATCATGGCATGTAACCAAGTTGGTGGTTTGTCAGGTGCCTTTATTCCAGTTTCTGAAGATGAAGGTATGATTGCTGCGGTTCAATCTGGTCATATCAACCTTGAAAAATTGGAAGCTATGACAGCTATCTGTTCTGTTGGTCTAGACATGATTGCTATTCCTGCTGATACGCCAGATACAACAATCGCGGCCATGATTGCTGATGAAGCGGCTATCGGTGTCATTAACCAGAAAACAACAGCTGTTCGTATCATTCCTTATGGTAAGGAAGGTGACATGTTGGAACTTGGAGGTCTTCTTGGTTATGCACCAGTAATGAAAGTAAACAAGGCTTCATCGGCTGATTTCATTGCGCGTGGTGGTCAAATCCCAGCTCCTGTTCACAGCTTTAAAAACTAAGCGGATGATAAATGCTTTGCCAATTGGTAAGGCATTTTCTGATGGTCTCGTTGGCTAGATAGTCGAGGGGATTTGTGCTATAATGAATTCAAAAATGACGGAAAGAAGGGGTGCTATGAGTAAGGTTAAGTTGTATATTGCGAGACACGGCAAAACGATGTTTAACACCATTGGTCGTGCACAAGGTTGGTCTGATAGCCCTTTGACCCCGTTCGGTGAAGAAGGTATTCGTGAATTGGGAGTAGGTCTGAAAGCAGCAGGTGTCCCTTTCAAGGCCGCATATTCTAGTGATTCAGGTCGAACGATTCAAACTATGGATATCATTTTACGTGAGACGGGTTTAGAAACTATTCCTTATAAACGTGACAAACGTATTCGTGAGTGGTGTTTGGTAGTTTAGATGGTGGCTATGACGGTGAACTTTTCTACGGTGTGCTACCGAGAACAGATGCTTTTCAAGGTAAGGATTTGCATGAGGTAACTTATCCTGAGCTTGCACAAGGTATCCTTGATGTGGATACGGCTGGTTGGGCAGAGCTTGGGAAGTGCTCAGAAAACGTATTTTAGAGGGGTTCACAGCTATTGCAGAAAATCTTGAGAGGTCTGGTGGCGGTAATGCTATCGTCGTTAGTCACGGCATGACCATTGCAACCTTTGCTTGGTTAATTGATCCTTCTGTCGAGCATCCTTCATTGGACAACGGTTCGGTTACTGTTGTTGCTTATGAAAATGGTAAATTTACATTAGAAGCACTTGGCGATATGACTTATCGTCAGGTTGGGCGAGAGATAATAGAAAAAGAAAATGGTAAAAAATAACTATCCAAGTCGCCGTCAGGCGAAAAAGCAAACCAACTGGTTTTTGGTTATCAGTAGTGTCTTGATTGCGATGCTTTTGATTGCAGCAGGACTTTATTCAGTATTTGGTGTCAGTCGTACAGTCCAACAAACCAATGGATCGTCAGTAACAAAAAGTAGTAAGCAAGCTACCGATGCGACTCAAAGCAAGGATGCAAAGGGACTACCTGATGTATCGCCTAAAGACTGGCAATTGCTTTTGGTAAATCGAGATAATAAGTCTAAAGAACTTAACCCTGAGATTGCTGATGTCGATGGTGTTTCTGTAGATGCAAGAATTGCTAAGAACGTTAAGCAGTTTTTAGCAGCTGCTCAAGAAATTGATCCAAGTTATCACTTGATATCAGGTTATCGTAGTGTTGCTTATCAGACAGAACTTTATAACAGTTATGTTCAACAGGAAATGGCTGCTGACCAAGTTTGACGGAGTCTCAGGCGGAGAAAAAGGTTCAAACCTATTCACAACCACCAGGAGCGAGTGAACACCAAACAGGTCTTGCGATTGATATGAGTACTGTAGATAGCTTAAATGAAGCAGATCCAGATACAGTAGCTAAAGTCAAAGAGTTGGCGCCGAAATATGGCTTTGTTCTTCGTTTTCCAGATGGTAAAACATCGTCAACGGGTGTAGGCTACGAGGATTGGCATTTCCGCTATGTTGGTAAAGAGTCAGCAGAGTATATGACTGAACATAATCTTACTTTGGAGGAATATTTGGCATTATTAAAGGAGAAATCTAAGTGAGACGACGTTTTAAACTAAAAGCCTTCATTACCTTAGTTGTTGTTTTTGCTTTAGGTATTCTCTTACCTTTGATTCTTCATGCCTCTACAGCTGATAATGCTCGTGCGGTAAAGGTTGCTTACACACAGCAAGAATTTATTGAGACCTTAGCTCCAACAGCTCAAAAGATGTCTAAAAACTATGGTGTACCTGCGTCTATTCTCCTTAGTCAAGCTGCATATGAGTCAAATTATGGTAGCAGTCTTTTATCTGTTAAATATCATAACATCTACAGTCTCCCTGCTCAGCCAGGTCAAGAACGTATTCGTTTAAAGGATAGTATCTACAGTAAAGGGAAATGGCAATACCAAAAGGTGGATTTTGCAGTTTTTAAGGATTGGTCAAGTTCTATGATGACTTATTTAGAAGAACTTCGCCAAGGAACATGGGGCGAGTCGACCTATAAAGAGGTGGCAGGAACGACTAGTTATAAAGTTGCGGCAGAAAAACTACAAGCTGCGGGTTTTAGCAGTGATCCAGATTATGCCAAACACCTCATATCTATTATTGAGACCTATCATTTGTCAAAATATGATTGATAAGATTAGAGTGCCTCTGAGGTGCTCTTTTTTTGCTTTTCTAGGTCTTAAGATGTATTTTTAGCACTCTTTTTATAAGAGTGCTAATTTTTTGGTTTTTTGGGTTGACATGTTCAAGTTTAGGTGTATAATAGAATCATAGTTAGCAGTCGATGTGATTAGAGTGCTAATAAATAGAAAATGAGGTGAACATCGTGATTTACGCAAAGGCAAAAACACTA
>ENA-OQAN01000530-OQAN01000530.1-human-gut-metagenome-genome-assembly--contig:-NODE-530-length-20157-cov-1.801448_pt1 | contig 20157 bp, 24 predicted proteins | sample MGYA00242735_ERZ504527 | MGnify/ENA primary metagenome ERZ504527 (study PRJEB26092, sample SAMD00036230) | human gut metagenome | host: Homo sapiens | study: EMG produced TPA metagenomics assembly of... | reverse complement strand
CAGACATGAAACATGTATTGGAGGAAGAAAAATGAAAACAACAGTAAGCACAGTACAGAAGATGAAGGATAATGGAGAAAAGATCACAATGCTGACAGCATATGATTATTCCACTGCAAAATTATTTGACGAAGCTGGAATTGACACGATGTTGGTTGGAGATTCTCTTGGAATGGTTATGCTTGGATATGATTCAACGATTCCTGTAACTGTTGATGATATGATCCATCATGGAGCAGCCGTTGTAAGAGGGGCAAAAAACGCTATGATCGTTGTCGATATGCCATTTTTATCTTATCACACATCTGTATATGATGCGGTAGCAAATGCTGGACGAATCATGAAAGAAACAGGTTGTACAGCAGTAAAATTAGAAGGTGGAAAAAATGTATGTCCACAGATCGAAGCAATCGTGAATGCACAGATTCCAGTATGTGCCCACATTGGACTGACACCACAGTCATCTAATATGTTTGGTGGATTCAGAGTGCAGGGAAAAAGTGAAGAGGCAGCAAAAGAACTGATCGAAGCTGCACAGGCAGTTGAGAAAGCGGGAGCATTTATGCTCGTTTTAGAAGGAATTCCTGAGAAATTAGCAGCGATCATCACAAAGAAAGTACATATTCCAACGATCGGAATCGGAGCAAGTGCTGAATGTGATGGACAGGTATTAGTTTATCAGGACATGTTAGCAATGTATGGAAACTTTGTACCAAAATTTGTAAAACAGTTTGCACAAGTTGGAGAAGTGATGCAGGGAGCAGTCAAAGATTATATCAATGCAGTCAAAGAAGGAACTTTCCCTGGACCAGAAAATACATATGCGATCAGTGATGATGTCATTGAAAAATTATATTAAGATCAAAAATAGACAATAAAAAGGACATAATTTATATAAATAGATTCCCACGTATAATGGGAAGAAGGAGTTTTAGTAATGAAAATCGTAGGAACAGTCAAAGAAGTCAGAGAACAGGTAAAAGAGTGGAAGAAACAAGGACTAAGCGTAGGTTTCGTGCCAACGATGGGATATCTTCATGAAGGACACAAAAGTCTGATGGATGCAGCAAGAAAAGGTAACGATAAAGTCGTTGTAAGTATTTTCGTAAATCCAATGCAGTTTGGACCAACAGAGGACCTTGCAACATATCCAAGAGATTTAGACCATGATGCAGCATTATGTGAAAGTGCAGGAGTAGACCTGATCTTCCATCCAGAAGCAGAAGAAATGTATGAAAAAAGATTTCTGTTCTTTTGTGGATATGACAGGACTTACAGAAGGACTTTGTGGAAAAACTCGTCCAATTCATTTCAGAGGCGTATGTACGGTCGTAAATAAATTATTTAATATCGTAACACCAGACCACGCATATTTTGGACAGAAAGACGGACAGCAGTTAGCAGTGATCAAACGTATGGTACGTGACTTAAATATGGATATCGAGATCGTTGGATGTCCGATCGTTCGTGAAGAAGACGGACTTGCAAAGAGTTCAAGAAATACATATCTTTCTTCTGAAGAAAGAAAAGCAGCACTGATCCTTTCTAAGACGGTAGCATTAGGAAAAGAACTTGCCAAGACAGAAAAAGATGCAAACAAAGTCGTAGAAGCAATGAAGAAAAACATTGAGACAGAACCACTTGCCAAGATTGATTATGTAGAAGCAGTTGATGCTTTATCTATGGCACCAGTTGAGAAACTGGAAGGAACATGTATGTTAGCTATGGCAGTTTACATTGGAAAGACAAGACTCATTGACAATACACTGATTAACGAATAGACTTAAGGAGAAAGAAAAGATGAACATCAGCATGTTAAAAGGAAAAATTCATAGAGCAACAGTAAAACAGGCAGAATTAGATTATGTAGGAAGTATCACAGTCGATCCTGTATTATTAGAAGCAGCAGGAATCTTAGAATATGAACACGTACATATCGTAGATGTGAACAACGGAAGCCGTTTCGAGACATATACAATTCCAGGAGAGCCAGGAAGTGGGATGATCTGCTTAAACGGACCTGCAGCACGTTGCGTGGCAACAGGAGATAAGATCATCATTATCGCATATGCAGATATGACACCAGAAGAAGCAAAAACATTTGAACCAAAAGTTGTATTTGTAGATGATGAGAATCAGATTTCCCGTTGCACAAACTATGAAAGACATGGACGTTTAGAAGATATGTAGGAGAAAGATCATGTTAAAAGGAAAAACGATAGTATTGGGTGTGACAGGAAGTATTGCAGCTTATAAGATGGCAAATGTAGCGAGTATGTTAGTGAAACGTGGATGCGAAGTCACGTAGTCATGACGAAGAATGCAACAAATTTCATCAACCCAATCGCATTTGAAAGTTTGACCAATACAAAATGTCTTGTAGAAACATTTGACCGTAATTTTCAGTTTCATGTAGCACATGTATCACTGACAGACAAAGCAGATGCGATGCTGATCGCACCAGCTTCAGCGAATATCATTGGTAAGATCGCAAATGGAATCGCAGATGATATGTTATCAACAACCGTAATGGCATGTAACAAACCAGTGATCATTTCACCAGCGATGAATACAAAGATGTATAATAATCCAATCTTGCAGGATAATCTTGATAAACTAAGAAGATTTGGATATGAGATCGTAGAGCCTGCGAATGGACATCTGGCATGTGGAACAAGTGGTGCAGGAAAGATGCCTTCAGAAGAAGTGCTGGTTGCACATCTTGAGAGAGTGATCGCCAAAGAAAAAGACTTAAAAGGCAAGAAAGTCCTTGTGACAGCAGGGCCAACGATCGAAGCAATCGATCCAGTACGTTATATTTCCAATCATCCTCAGGGAAGATGGGATATGCGATCGCTAAGATGGCGATGCTTCGTGGAGCAGATGTTACGTTAGTCACAGGAAAGACAGCGATCGACCCCCCGATGTTTGTAGATGTTGTTCCGATCGTGAGTGCACAGGATATGTACGATGCAGTGATAAGCAGAAGTGATGAACAAGATATCATCATCAAATCTGCAGCTGTTGCAGATTATACACCAGCGAATGTCAGCGATCAGAAAGTCAAGAAAAAAGACGGAGATATGGCGATTGAACTGGTAAGGACAAAAGATATTTTAAAGACACTTGGAGAGAATAAAAAAGAAGGTCAGTTCTTATGTGGTTTTCCATGGAAACACAGAACATGTTAGAAAACTCTAGAGCTAAACTAGAGAAGAAAAAGATCGACATGATCGCAGCCAATAACTTAAAGGAACAGGGAGCTGGATTCAACACAGATACAAACGTGATCACACTGATCACAAAGGATGAAGAAAAGCAGCTTCCAAAGATGACAAAAGAAGAAGTTGCAGATGCACTTCTTGATTTTATCGTTTCTAAAAATTAAATAAAATAATCGATCAAATTCTGGTTTCTTCGTATGACTATGGTATAATAATAGATATTAATACCAAAGGAGAGTTAATGGGATGAAAGCAGTAAATAAAGTTCGGTTGATCTATTTACCAGCGATCGTGCTACCAATCTTTGTGATGATAGTATCGATCGCTGGTTTGAGTATAGGGTATTCAAGAATCAACAAGGCAGACCTCTCAGCAGGGTCCTTTGAACGATTTGTGAATCCATTAAAGACGATGAATACCGAGACACAGGAAATTTTCTTTGAATTAGAAGATCACGTAAAGAAAGATCCACAAATCTTTGACAATGAACAGTATTTAAATGATCTCAATGAACGTTTAAAAGCGAAGGATTCCTATCTGATCGTCCGTAAAAATGGTCAGATCCAATATATAGGGAAGAAAAAAGTATCTGATAAATTAATTCATAAACTTCCATCCTATGGGAATAAAGACAGTGATGCAGACCGTGGCTTTTTTGTCAGCAGACCAGGAAACTATCTTGTAAAACAGCAGGACTTTAAATACAATGATGGCGGACAAGGATCTGTTTTTATCATGACAGATCTTGGAACAGTACTTCCACATTATCGCAATATTATTATTCAGGTATCCTGCGCTGTGATAGGGGTACTGATCTTAACAAGTACCTTTTTATCATGGTTTATGTATCGTGAATTCGTCGGCCCGATCCGTGAATTAAAAGCAGGTGCAGAACGTATCAAGGAAGGGAATCTTGACAACGATGTAGTGATCAACAGTGGTGGAGAAGAGATCAGGGAATTGTGCAATGCATTTAATGAGATGAGGGCAGAATTGAAAGACTCGATCGATGCAAGAATTGTTTATGAGAAGCAAAACAGAGATTTGATCAGTAACATTTCCCATGACCTGAAGACGCCGATCACAGCGATCAAAGGATATGTAGAAGGGATCATGGATGGTGTAGCCGATACACCTGAGAAGATGGATCGTTACATTAAGACGGTCTATAACAAGGCAAATGATATGAATGTATTGATCAATGAATTATCATTATACTCTAAGATTGATTCGAATATCATTCCGTATAATTTTGAGAAGATCAACATCAATTCGTATTTTAAAGACTGTGTCGATGAGATCGGAGCAGACCTTGAGCAAAGAGGCATGATGTTCTCTTATCGCAATTACTGTGCAGCCAATGTCATGGTAACAGCAGATCCGGAACAGCTTAAGAGAGTGATAAACAATATTATCAATAATGCATGCAAATACAATAACAAAGCAAAAGGAAAAGTAGGAATTACGTTAACAGAATATGACCGAAAGGTACAGGTAGCGATCAAGGACAATGGAATCGGAATTTCCAAAGAAGATCTTCCACATATTTTTAGAAGAACCTATCGTGCAGATATGTCGAGAAATTCAGCAGGTGGAAGTGGTCTTGGATTATCTATTTGTAAGAAGATCATCGAAGAACATGGCGGTGAGATCTGGGCAGAGAGTAAGCTGCGTGCTGGAACGACAATATTCTTTACACTAAATAAAGTAATCGATCAGTCAAAGGAGAAATAACATGAGCAAAGTATTAATCGTAGAAGACGAACTTTCAATTGCAGAATTAGAGAAAGATTATCTGGAATTAAGTTCTTTTGAAGTAGAAATCGAAACAGATGGACAACAGGGACTTGAGAAGGCTCTAAAAAATGATTTTGATATGATCATTTTAGATATCATGTTACCTGGAGTTGATGGATTTGAGATCTGTAAGCAGATTCGAGAAGCAAAAGAAAATTCCGATCCTTATGGTATCTGCAAGAAAAGAAGATATCGATAAGATTCGAGGGTTAGGACTCGGTGCAGATGATTATATCACAAAGCCATTTAGTCCAAGTGAACTTGTAGCAAGAGTGAAGGCACATCTGAATCGTTATCAGCGTCTTGTAAATAATCAGATGGAAGTCAATGATATCATTGAGATCCGTGGATTGAAGATTGATAAGACTGCAAGACGTGTATACTTAAATGGAGAGGAAAAAGTCTTTACAACGAAAGAATTTGATCTTTTAACATTCCTTGCAGGACATCCAAACAGAGTCTTTACCAAGGAAGAATTATTTAATAAGATCTGGGATATGGAATCTTTAGGAGATATCGCAACCGTTACGGTTCATATCAAGAAGATCAGGGAGAAGATCGAAGTTAACACAGCAAAACCTCAATATATCGAGACAATATGGGGTGTTGGATATCGTTTCAAGATGTAGGAGATTTTTATGAGAAAGAATAAAAAGATAAATATCATATATAAAGATGACCAGATCGTTGTCTGTGAGAAGCCAAAAGGAATCCCCGTTTCCAGTGACAAGACGGGCGACATGGATCTTTTGCATCAGCTTAAAAATCAACTGTTTTTTGAGGAAAATACAGATGGGGAGCCACAGCTTTATTTAGTTCACCGCTTAGACCGTCCAGTTGGCGGGGTAATGGTATTTGCAAGAACCAAGAAGGCAGCTGCATCTCTGACAGAACAGATCAAAGATCATACTTTTGAGAAAGACTATCAGGCAGTATTGACGGATGGCTGCCTGACGACGAAGGGACATTCAGGGATTATTTATTAAAAGATCCGAAGAATAATGTATCCAAAATTGTCAAAGAAGGAACGCCAGGAGCCAAAGAAGCGATCCTTGACTATGAAGTTATTGATATGATGGAAGATTCCAAGATGAAATACACGTATTGTCTGATCCATTTAGAGACAGGCCGTCACCATCAGATCCGTGTTCAGACATCAAGCAGAGGATTTGGAATCTGGGGAGATACAAAGTATAATCCGATCTATCAAAAGACAAAGAAGAAATACAAAGAGATCGGTCTATTTGCAGCACGAATCGCATTTGAACATCCAACAACAGGTGAGAGAATGGTATTTAAAGCAGATCCAAGTGGAGAAGCATTTGACTTATTAGAGATGACGGAATAAACAGGAGATGATAAGAAAAGATGAGATTTAGACCATGCATTGACATTCACAATGGCAAGATCAAACAGATTGTAGGAGGAAGTCTTCTTGATCAGGGAGATTTTGCAACAGAAAATTTTTGTATCCGAAAAAGATGGTACATTTTATGGAAAATTATATAAAGAGAATCATTTGAATGGTGGACATAATCATCATGCTGAATGCCAGAGATTCGAAGTACTACGAAGAAGATAAGGTACAGGCATTAAAGGCGTTGAAAGCATTTGAAGGGGGTCTTCAGATCGGTGGAGGGATCACAGATGAGAATGCCAAAGAATTCATTGAGTCTGGCGCATCACATGTGATCGTAACATCTTTTGTATTTGCAGGTGGAAAGGTTCATTATGACAGACTGGATGCTCTAAAAGAACAGGTAGGAAGAGAACATCTGGTACTTGACCTTAGTTGTCGAAAGAGAGATGACAAATACTATATCACAACAGACCGCTGGCAGAAGTTTACGGAAGAAGAATTAACCATAGAACTTCTGCACAAACTGGAATCATGGTGTGATGAATATCTGATTCATGGAGTTGATGTAGAAGGAAAAGCACAGGGGATCGATCAGGAACTCGTGCAATTATTAGCTCGATATAATGGCAATAAAGTCACATATGCAGGTGGAGTTAAGAATTTTGACGATCTGGAATTGCTGAAAAACTATGGAAATGATAAGATTGATGTGACGATCGGAAGTGCCTTAGACTTATTTGGTGGAGATATGGAATTTTTCGAAAGTCTTAGAATATTGCGATGCAACGATAACAAATCTGAATTAAGTAATACTTTCACATGGAGTGGAAAGAGTATGGAAGGGAGGCTTGAATATATGAAACTATTATATGAAGCCAGCAATTTTACGATACAAGCAAGATGGGTCATTCCATTTGCTATTTTAGGAATTATAGGAGTATTACTGCTCTTATGTTCACGGAAACCATTTTTTAAGTTGTTAGCTGCAGTGTGTCTTGTAATCTGTGCGATCGCAGCACTTAGATTCTGTTTTGGATATGTGCAGGTGATCCAAGCATATAAGCAAGGAAATTACAAGAGTGTTGAAGGATATGTAGAGAATTTTGTACCAGCATCCAGTGGTGGAGAAGATCAGGAAGATATGGAAGAAGAAAGCTTTGATATCAAGGGTGTTCATTTTTCCTATGGTGATAAATTTATTAAGAAGTTTGGTTACCACAGACCATCGACACAGGGTGGATATATCAAGAAAGACGGTCAGTATCTCAAGATCGGCTATATTTCAACGGAAAAAGGATATGTCATCGTTAAGATTCAGGAAAGAAAATAAAAGAATATTTTACAACAAAAATACCGGAAACTTTCACATGATAAGTTTCCGGTATTTTGCATTTTAGATTCCTTATACAATAATAAGAAATTAATTCTTACGCATAAATTCAGCACTCTTCTTAGTAAGTTTTGCACGCAGACCACGTTTTTCAGGTTCAGGTGGTGCAACATTACGAAGATTCTTGATGGATGTGATATAAATACCACTGACAACAGCTTTGATCTCAGCCTTTACAGGAACGTCATCGAAGATTGCCTCATCACACAATAATGGAGTGATCTTTGGTCCAATCTTTGCTTTAACAACTGGTACCTTAGACATCTTAGCACGTTTCGGAATGTTATCAGTTACCATCTTAGGAAATCCAGCTTCCATGATCTTCATTCGCTTCTTATCTATGACAAGCATATTCACTGTCTGTGCCATCTGATCTAACTGCGCACGCTGATCTTCCTGTTTTGCCTGCATCTTTCTACCAACAAAATACAGAACACCAAGAATGATCGCAGCAATTACCGCAATAATAAGGATAACTGTCCATACACTCATATTATCTTCTCCTCCTAATATATACATTTGAATATCTTAACTATTATAGCATTTTTTTCTTAACTTGTCTTATGTTTTTTTCGCATTTCGATAATTCTTCACGAATTGTAGCACCGAGATGCTTTTTCTCAGCTCTTTCAAGCTGATCAGGATAGATTGGCTGTCCAAAAGTAATATGAACAGTCGTTGGTTTTACCTGAAAACGTCTGTTATTCTCTAAGATATCAGCAGTACCTGAAATTGCCATCGGAATTACAGGAACACCAGCTTTCAGAGCAGGACGTAAACTTCCTTCTTTGAACTCATGAGGATCTTCATCCTGACTTCTGGTACCTTCTGGGAAGATTGCAAATGGAAAAACCATCTTTCAAAAGTTTTGTACCTTCATTCATGGTAGCAAGTCCAGCTTTGATATTCTTACGATCTAAAAACAGGCAGTTGATAAAACGCATCCAGTGGGATAGACAAGGAATCTTTTCCATTTCTTTCTTGGCAAAAAATCCCATTCCACGTTCAGTAGCAACGTAGCTGCATAAAATATCATAATAACTGCTATGATTTCCAACATATAAAACAGCACCATCTTCTGGTATGTTTTCCTGACCATCAACAATTAATTTTGTACCAGCCATAGCAAGACAGATCTTAAAAGATCGTAAGATCATGCGTTGTGCTATGGATGAACGTTTATGAGCTTTTCCAGTTTTGTTCCAATGATCAAACAATGGATAAAGCGGTGCGGTTAATGTCAGGAAAAAAACAGATAAATAATATCTGCAAAAAACGAATCATGATCGTTCTCCCTTCTATAAATGATTTTATTTTTTGTGATTTGCATCAAGCAATTCATTCTTTAATTTGTAAAGAGGCATGGAAAGATCGACATAGACTTCCTGTGGATTCACAAGACGTCTGCTCTCATCCCATAACGTGTTCAATTCATCCTTACAATAGGAACGGATGTCCATAACAGAAGGACTCTTGTAAACACATTGACCTTTGATAAAGATTGGAACTAAAAGTTCACGCATTGTATAAGTACCACCAGCAAGTGTAGACTTCTTCCAAGTAGCCTGAGGATCAAAGATCGTCAGATCGTCAGATTCATCATAATGTTCCCCGACAAGACAGATCAGATCACCACGGATCTTTCCATCTTCCTTTCCGTAGATACGATAAATCGTTTTATTTCCAGGATTTGTGATCTTTGCAGGATTCTCAGAAATCTTGATCTTAGCAGTAAATTCATCAGCACCTTTTGGTTTAGAGGCAGCAAGTTTATAGACACCTCCAAATGCAGGACAATCTGCAGAAGTGATCAGTTTTGTACCAACACCCCATGAAGTGATCGGTGCACCCTGAGATTTTAAGCTTGTGATCAGATTCTCATCAAGGTCTCCAGAAGCAGCGATCACTGCATCAGGAAAACCTGCTTCATCAAGCATGATACGGGCTTTCTTTGTAAGATAAGCAAGATCCCCACTGTCTAAACGGATTCCATAGTGCTTTGGCATATGACCTTCTGCTCTTAATTCTTCAAATACACGGATCGCATTTGGAACACCAGAACGAAGAGTGTCATAAGTGTCAACAAGTAAAGTGCAGGAATCTGGATAAAGATCTGCATAAGCACGGAAAGCATGATATTCGTCATCAAAACTCATGATCCAGCTGTGTGCATGAGTTCCAAGGATCGGAATATCAAAACATTTACCAGCAAGTACATTCGAAGTACCATCACAACCACCGATCACGGCAGCACGGGCACCATAAGTACCAGCGTCAGGTCCCTGAGCACGTCGAAGTCCGAATTCCATAACACCACTTCCACCAGCAGCATAAACTACACGAGAAGCCTTCGTAGCGATCAGACTTTGATGATTGATGATATTAAGGAGCGCAGTTTCTACAAGCTGTGCCTCCATGATAGGTGCTTTAACTTTCAGAAGCGGTTCTCTTGGGAATACAACAGTTCCTTCCGCGATCGCATAAATATCTCCTGTAAAATGATATCCAGCAAGATATTCCAGAAAATCTTCATCAAAAATCCCTTGATTACGAAGATAATCAATATCATCATATGAAAAAGATAAGTTTTTGATATAATCAATGACCTGATCGAGTCCGCAAGTGATCGCATAGCCACTTCCAGAAGGATTATCACGGTAAAAAACATCAAAAACTACAGTTCATACATTCCCTGTTTTAAAATATCCTTGCATCATGGTTAATTCATAAAGATCTGTGAGCAAGGTAAGATGATTTATATCCATTGAATACTCCTTTTCAACATAAAAATAGAAGGGTCAGGATAAGCTGCCCTATAACAACTTCAGTATAACATAATCTGATAAAAACGAACAGTATTCTTATAAAAGTTGTGAAGTGACGATTTCCTTTAATTTCTCCATTGTTTCATCCTCGTCAGATCCAGAAACGATCAGACTTACTTTATCATTGTAGGAGATACAAGCAGACATTAGACGGATCGCATTGGATACATCGATTTCTCCTCCATCATATTCGAGTGTAACACAAGAAGCACTTTTACATGCGATACTTGCAAGAGCAGCTACAGGCTGTGCGTGAAGTCCACGGTCAGATGTAATTGTAAAATCATATCTTTTCATAAAATATAAGAGTCCTTTCATATTTTTTTCTATTGTAACATAAAATAGTAAGACGGACAAAAGGAGGATTGGAATGAGGTACAAAATGACATATATATTATTTTTATTTTTTTTTTGTTAACAACGATTCCATATATTATTACGATATATATCAATAAAGAAAACAAGAAAAATATTTCGTTTGAAAACTATGACAGTGGATATAAAATACAAGACAAGGACCAAGATATTGATTTGGAAAGTTACCTTTTAAAAATCCTCCCAGGACAGATTTCCATGGATCAAGAAGAAGAAACGATCAAATGTCAGGCTGTGATCTTAAGGACAGATCTGATCCGGAAAATGGGCAGATCAAAGAAGATAAAGATGGAAAGCATACCATATCAGGTGTACAAAGACGAACAATATAAAAGTAAACTGGGTGATCGTGCCTATGAGATCATGGATCAGAAACGAAAAAAAGCAGTCAAAGAAACGATCGGAAAGGTGATCACATACAAAGGAGCATTGATCGAACCATATTTTCATGCAGTGAGTGTGGGGATGACATTAGATGCAAGTGAATGGTTCGGGAAAAAGATTCCTTATCTAAGACAGAAAGAAAGTTTAAGTGATATCGAATCCAAAGATTATATGTCAATGAAGACAATTTCATATCAAAGGATGCAGATTATACTAGAAGAACACATGAAAAAGAAAATCACCATAACAACAATTACAAAAAATCTGAGAATTTTAAACGGTAACAAAGAATGGATATGTCAAACAGATCAAGGCCGTATCATATATCATTTCTGGAGAAGATTTTGCAAGATGGCTGCAACTGGCATCCAATAATTTTTATTTTGAACAATATAAAGGAAATTAAGGATCATCTGTCTCGGAAAGGGAAATGGATTAGGACTAAGCCAGTATGGTGCAGATCAGATGGCAAAGCAAGGAAAAACCTATCAAAAAATATTAAAATATTACTATCCAAAAACAATGATTCAAAAACTATATGAATAAACAGATGGAAATGGGCAAAACTATGTTTGAGGTGATGAAAATGAGAAAAAATAACAAACAAAACCCATTTCCGCTGCGCAAATATTATGGGGCAATGATCATAGGATTCGTATTCTTTCTTGGAATCATGGCGTACTACAGTGCGACATTCCGCCAGAGGAGAGATCAGGCAAAACAGGAAGTCAGCCTGGAAGAAGAATCGATCGGAGCTAATAACAGTGCAACACAGGAAAAAACAAAAACAACAACGCAAGACAAGAAAGAAACAGAGACAACGGCACAAATGAAACGTACCATGAGTGAAAGTGTTACGTATAATGGTACATCCAAACTGACATGGCCGATCAAAGGAATATCATTCTTCCATACAGTGTAAATTCAACCATCTATTTTGAATCTCTTGACCAGTACCGTATCAACAAAGGAATCCTGATCGAAGCAAAAGAAGGAGACGAGGTGAAGGCAGTCCGTAAGGCAAAGGTAAGAGAAATTAAAAAATCAGCAGAATATGGACAAACGGTATTGATGGATCTTGGAAATGAATATACCGTATTATACGGACAGCTTAAAGATATCAGAGTAAAAGAAGGAACAATGGTCAATGCAGGAGAAGTTATTGCAAAAGTCGCAGAGCCGACAAGTTATTACACATTAGAAGGAACGAATCTCTATTTTCAGATGGAAAAAGATAAAAAAAGTGTAGACCCTTTAAAATATCTGGAATAAAATAAAGTGAGAAAATAACAGCCATAACATATCTGGTTGATGTAGAGGAAAGGCGGTCAGAGAACATCTGACAGCCTTTCTTCAAAGAAAATGAAGATCAGGGCTGGATCAATATACAGATAGACAGAGGATAAGACAGATGAAGAATGTAACGTACATATTAAAATGCAGTGATAATAGTTTATACACAGGATGGACTAACGATATCAAACATCGCCTGAAGATGCATAATGAAGGAAAAGGTGCAAAATATACAAGAGGACGAGGACCAGTAGAACTTGTATATCTTGAAGAATTTGATACAAAGCAGGAAGCAATGAGTAAAGAAGCAAAGATCAAACGTCTTACCAGAAAGGAAAAACTCCTGTTAATAGAAAACTACCAACAGGAGCAAAAATTAAATCTGGAACATTAGGATCATATGGCATAAACTTCCACCCATAACAAACAGATGAAAGATCTCAATGCAGACCAAAATTCTTCCAGTGATTTTCGAACCAAGGAATCTTTAGTGCATAGATCACACCACCAACTGTATAAATGATACCGCCAGCAAGCAGCCATCCAAAAGATGTCTTGGATAAACTATGGATGATCGGTGCGATCGCAACGATACAAAGCCATCCCATTGCGATATACATGACAGAAGATACCCACTTCGGACAAGATACCCAGAACATCTTAAATACGATACCAAGGATCGCGATGATCCAGATCACGGATAAAAGTCCATATCCAAGCGTGCCGCCAAGAACGATCGTACAGATCGGTGTGTAAGAACCAGCGATCAGAACAAAGATCATTGCATGGTCAAGTTTCTTTAACTTCTTATTGATCGTTGGTGAAATATTAAAAGAGTGATAAGCAGTACTTGCACCATAAAGACCAATCATACTTATAGTAAATATGATCAAAGAGATAATGCGTACATATCACCGCTTAAAAAGCTCTTGATGATCAATGGAATGGAAACGATCGCGGCCAGGATCATTCCGATCAAATGGGTAATTGCACTTCCTGGATCTTTTAATTTATGTTTCATGGTAAAACCTCCAATCATTCTAGTGTTATAAAATTCAATACGTAGTATTAAAAACCACATCTAACTTTCTTACATACTACAACTATTCAAAGGATATTGCAAGGGGTTTTCAAAAAAAAGTGAATCTGGTATAATGTTACCTATTATGTGATTAAGAAAAAAGTAATAGACAGAATGGGATATTAATATGGAAAAAACAAAGAAAGCCTATGAGATCGTCATAGATAGTATCAAAGAACAGATCATGAATCAGGAACTTGTTCTTGGACAAGGCCTTCCACCAGAGAGAGAAATCTCAGAGAAGCTTGGAGTCAGCAGGAATTCCGTTCGTGAAGCGTTGAAAATCTTAACTGTCATGGGAGTGTCTCAAGTAGACAAGGAGCAGGAAATTATATATCAGGAAATTTTAAGGGATATATGGTAGATGCCCTCTCTATGATGTTTATGCTTGATAAGCTTGATTATGATCAGATCAACAGATCCGTATCGGACTGGAGATGCAGGCATATGACTTGCAGTGAAGAAATGCAGAGACAAAAGACAATCATAGAATTAACAAGAATATGATGAATGTCATTAGATCAGAGTACAGATAACGATGAGAAGACAATGTATGATAAGAAGATCCATTATGCGATCGCGAAAGCATCAGGCAATGTTCTGATCGTGAATATCTTAGATGCATTATCTGAAGTGATGGATATCTTCATTTTTGAAATGCGTCGAGAAATCTTAAGAACTGAGAAGCGAAAAGGAATGTTACAGGAAGCACATAAGCAGATTGTCGAATGTTTATTAAAGAGAGATGTGGTCAATGGACAGAAAGCATTGATGAAACATTTTGATATGATTGATAACATTATTCACAAAGAACTTTAAGGAAAGAGCCATTTTTGGCTCTTTCTTTTTTTTATGCAAGATTAACAAAAAAAAGAAAAATGTCAAATAGTACTTTACAAAAGTAGACAATGTAATATATAATAAAAACATAAATTGGTAGTACCAATAAGACAAAAACAGATAAAAACAATGGATGCGAAAACATCCAAATTTTTTTTCAAACAAAATTGGTAGTACCAATATAGAGCGGAAGAGCTTAAGATAAAGGATAGAAAGTCTTAGGAATGAGGAGGAATAGCAATGGACATTTTAGTATGTATCAAACAGGTACCGGCATCTAATAAAGTGGAAGTTGATCCAGTAACCGGTGTGCTGTTAAGAAACGGAGCCGATTCAAAGATGAATCCATATGATCTGTATGCGTTAGAGACAGCGCTTAAGATCAGAGAAGAAGTAGGTGGAACGATCAGTGTCATCAGTATGGGACCACCACAGGCAATGACAGTGATCAGAGAAGCATTTGCCATGGGAGTTGACCGTGGAGCATTATTATCAGACCGAAGATTTGGTGGAGCCGATGTACTGGCAACAAGTTATACGATCGCACAGGGAATCAAGAAGATGGGAGATTTTGACCTGATCCTATGTGGAAAACAGACAACTGATGGTGACACAGCACAGGTTGGTTCCGAAGTATCTGAATGGTTAAATATCCCAAGCGTATCAAATGTAAAGAAGATATCTAAAGTAGAATCCGATGCGATCACGATCGAGATGGATCTGCCGGAAGAACTGGAGATTGCTAAAGTTCAGTATCCATGTCTGTTATCCGTAGATAAAGACATTTTCCAGCCAAGACTTCCATCCTATGTAAAGAAGATGGATACCGCAGACCGTGAAATTGAAGTATATTCCTTAGATGATATGGAAGACAAAGACGAAACACATTATGGATTAAATGGTTCACCAACACAGGTAAAACGAATTTTCCCTCCAACAGCGAATGACCATCATGAAGTATGGGACGGAGACGGAAGTGAAGTCGCAGACAAATTATTCCATATGATCACAGATATGAAATTTATCTAAAAGGGGGAAATGAGAATGCCAAAATTAGTAATACATCAGGAAAAAGTAGAAGATCCACAGGTTCTGGTTGATATTTGTCCATTCGGTGCGATGGAAGAAAAAGACGGAAAACTTTCTATCAATGCCGCATGTAAGATGTGTAAATTATGTGTGAAGAAAGGACCAGCTGGAGCAGTAGAATATGTAGAAGATGAGAAAAAAGAAGAAATTGATAAGAGTCAGTGGAACGGAATCGCTGTTTATGTCGATCATGTTGATGGAGAAATTCATCCAGTAACATACGAATTGATCGGAAAAGCACGAGAGCTGGCAAGTAAGATCAATCATCCAGTCTATGCTTTATTTATGGGAAATAACATTTCAGATAAGGCAGAAGAATTATTACACTACGGAGTTGATAAAGTATTTGTTTACGACTTCCCAGAGTTAGCAAGATTCAAAATAGAATCTTATACATCTGTATTTGAAGATTTCATCAAGAAACATCAGCATGTGCGATCCTGACAGGAGCAACAACAGTCGGAAGACAGTTGGCACCAAGGGTAGCTGCAAGAATGAAGACAGGATTAACAGCAGACTGTACGATTCTTGAGATGGATGAGAACACAGACCTTTCTCAGATCAGACCAGCATTTGGTGGAAACATCATGGCACATATCTTAACACCAAATAACCGTCCACAGATGGCAACGGTAAGATACAAAGTCATGAATGCACCGGAAAGAACAGAAGAAACACATGGAGAGATCATTTCATGTGCGATCGATAAAGAAAAGATCAAAGCACATGTGGATGTATTAGATATTGTAAAGAAAGAGCCAGAGAAGTTTATCGAATCTGCCGATGTTTTAGTCGTTGCAGGACGAGGAATCAAGAAAGAAGAAGACCTTGCAATGATCAGAGAATTAGCAGAACTGTTAGACGGACAGGTAGCCTGTACAAGACCACTTGCAGAAGCAGGATGGGTAGAAGCAAAATGTCAGGTAGGATTAAGTGGAAGAACCGTACGCCCGAAACTGATCATTACCTGTGGTGTATCAGGAGCCATTCAGTTTGTAGCTGGAATGGATCACTCTGACTGCATCGTATCCATTAATTCCGATGAAAAAGCACCGATCTTTAAGACAGCACATTATTGTCTGGTAGGAGATGTCTACGATATCGTACCAAAACTGATCGAGAAGATTAAAGCTGCGAAAGGGGCGTAAGAGATATGAGTTATAAGAAATTTGATCAAGCTGATTTAGAAGTTATCAAAAATATCATAAAAGACGATGAAAGAATTTTATATGCAGAAAATATCAACGAAGAATACAGTCATGATGAATTAGGAGGAGCACAAAGCTACCCAGATGTTGTAGTAAAAGCGACTTCTGCAGAAGAAATCTCTGAGATCATGAAATATGCATATGAAAATAATATTCCGGTCACACCAAGAGGAGCTGGAACCGGTCTGGTAGGATCTTCCGTAGCGATCGAACACGGGATCATGATCGATTCAAGCCTCATGAATCATATATTAGAACTTGATGAAGAAAACTTAACGATCACCGTAGAACCAGGAGTTTTATTAATGGAACTTGCTGCCTACGTGGAAGATCATGATTTCTTCTACCCACCAGATCCAGGAGAGAAATCCGCAACGATCGGTGGAAATATCAGTACAAATGCCGGTGGTATGCGTGCTGTAAAATATGGCGTGACCAGAGATTATGTCAGAGGTCTTGAAGTTGTCCTTCCAAATGGTAAGATCGTGGAATTTGGAGGAAGGTTGTAAAAACAGTTCCGGATATTCCTTAAAAGACTGATGATCGGTTCCGAAGGAACCTTAGGCTTTATCACAAAAGCCACATTAAAATTACTCCCTCTGCCTAAAAAGGCAATTAGTTTACTGATACCATTTAAAACCTTAAAAGAAGCAATTGACACAGTACCTCTCATTATCAAGTCCAAAGCAATCCCAACTGCCATTGAGTTTATGCAGAGGGAGGTCATCATTGATGCAGAAGAGTACCTAGGTAAAAAAATTCCCAGATTCCCAATCCGATGCGTACCTTCTGCTCAAATTTGACGGCAATTCAACAGAAGAGATTGAAGCAGATTATGATAAAGTTGCAAAACTTTGTTTAGAGGCAGGAGCACTTGACGTACTGATCTCAGATACAGAAGAAAGAGAAGAATCTATCTGGAAAGCTAGAGGAGCCTTCCTTGAAGCGATCAAAGGATCTACAACTGATATGGATGAAGTAGACATGGTCGTACCAAGAAATAAAGTCAATGAAATGGTAGAATACCTTCATAACTTACATAATGAAGTAGATATACGTATCAAGAGTTTCGGACATGCTGGAGATGGAAACCTTCATTCTTATATCTTAAAAGATGACTTAAGCCAGGAAGAATTTGAAAAACGAATGGCAGCAGCAATGGAGAAGATCTACGAGAAAGCTGCACAGTTAGGTGGAAAAGTATCCGGAGAACATGGAATCGGATTTGCGAAGAAACCATATTTGAGAGAATCTCTTGATCCAGAAACAATTGAGTTAATGAGTGGAATTAAGAAAGCATTTGATCCAAAGAATATCTTGAATCCACATAAAGTATTCCAGAGCTAAAACTGACACTTTGGTTATACTCCCTAAGTTTTAAAAATGCACAAAGCAGACAGGAAATCAAATACCTGTCTGCTTTGTGTATATAAATTTATACAATTTTCTTCGAAATGGTTGACATAATGTATAAAAATATATATACTAAAAACAGTAACAGTTATTACTTGAATTAAAGAGGAAAGGAAGAGGTTATGCAGCCAGCAACGAAAAAAAGCAAGCAAAGAGATGCCATCATAAAGTTTTTAATGACTCGCAAAGACCATCCAACTGCCGATATGGTATATATGAACATCAAAGAAGAGTTTCCGAAGATCAGTCTTGGAACAGTCTATCGAAATCTTGCATTATTAAGCGAACGCGGGGAAATACTAAAGCTATCTTACGAAGGAGGAGCAGATCATTACGATGCATGCACCGATTCACACTATCATTTTGTGTGTCAGGAATGTGGAGCAGTCATCGATCTGGAGATGGCACCGATCGATGAGAAGTTAAATGAGATCGCAAGTGAGAACTTTCCTGGAAAGATTACACAGAATATTGTTTATTTTAAAGGAATCTGCAAAAATTGTTTAAAAAATCATTGACAAAAGTAAAATGTGATGGTAATATAAAGACAAGTTAAAAATAGTAATTATTACTGTTTTAAACAAAAGACACTAAGCCGAAAGGCAAAGCAACATAAATGATCATATAAAGTATAAAGGAGAACAAGAATTATGAAGAAATGGATTTGTACAGTATGCGGATATGTACACGAAGGAGAACAGCCACCAGAGAAATGTCCACAGTGTGGAGTACCAGCAGATAAATTCAAAGAGCAGGTAGAAGGAGAAAAAGAATGGGCAGCAGAACACGTAGTAGGTGTTGCCAAAGGTGTCAGCGAAGATATCTTAGCTGATCTAAGAGCAAACTTCGAAGGAGAATGTTCAGAAGTTGGTATGTACCTTGCAATGGCTAGAGTAGCTCACAGAGAAGGATATCCAGAGATCGGATTATACTGGGAGAAAGCAGCATACGAAGAAGCAGAACATGCCGCAAAATTTGCTGAATTATTAGGTGAAGTTGTAACAGACAGCACAAAGAAGAACTTAGAGATGCGTGTAGATGCAGAACATGGAGCAACAGAAGGTAAATTTGACCTTGCAAAACGTGCGAAAGCAGCAAACTTAGATGCAATCCATGATACAGTTCATGAGATGGCAAGAGACGAAGCACGTCATGGTAAAGCATTTGAAGGATTATTAAAGAGATACTTCGGATAAGAAGAATTGATTTAGGAGGTATGAGTTTTCATACCTCCTTTTTTTTTTTGCTATATTCCATGCTATAATAAAAATAAGACTGAAAAAGCAGGTGAAAGCATATGATTTCAGAAGAGAAAGTAAAGATTATGCTGAGATGGCCAAGTATGAGAAGAATTATGGAAAAGGTGATTTCCGTATTTACAAATATACCAAGAAAGATTATGTCAGATCGGAGAAGATCAAGACAAGCATTGCCTTGTTGATCTCATTTCTGATCATGACAGGATTGTTGTGTATCATGCAGTTAGATATTGTGATCATGAAGCTGAGAGAAGGTAAAGTTATAGTATCTGCGGCTGTGATCATAGGAATTTATGTTGCGGTATTTTTTGTCTACCTGCATTTTACGAAGATGCGAGCATCCAGGCAGTATGATGAGGTAAGGGCAAGGGTACTGATCTATGACAAGCATTTAGAAGAACTAGAAACATTATATAAAGAAAAAGAGAATGAAGACATTAGTCCAACGATAGTCGAGGAGGAAGACGAAGATGGAAAAATTATTGATATATAGAGAACGATTTTTGAAATTCCTCACGGCGAGAGGAAGATATATTCAATCAGGGATGAGATTCCTTGGAGGAACTGTTTTATTTTATGTATTAGGGGAATTGTTTGGATATACAGAGACCTTTTCACA
>ENA-OQAN01000529-OQAN01000529.1-human-gut-metagenome-genome-assembly--contig:-NODE-529-length-20166-cov-2.647687_pt1 | contig 20166 bp, 33 predicted proteins | sample MGYA00242735_ERZ504527 | MGnify/ENA primary metagenome ERZ504527 (study PRJEB26092, sample SAMD00036230) | human gut metagenome | host: Homo sapiens | study: EMG produced TPA metagenomics assembly of... | reverse complement strand
CTCCTTTCAATAATATTCTGCTCTAATATCTTATAAAACTCAACATGTACTTATATGATTTTATAATTTTATAATTTATATTTAACTGTTAATAACCTCCTGAAAAATTCTATTTGCTTCACCTTATCATATTTTGGGGGTGGCGTACATATATTAATGTAAATTATGAGACGATTTGATTTTGTGTAATTGAGTGGATGGATTGAATAGTGCGAATAATCTATAAAAGAAGTGGCGGAAATACCAGCAATGATATTTCCGCCGTTTTACAACTCCGAATATCCTATCCAGAGCTACTTTGTGTTCATAGTATATGTTATAAAATCAAATTTTATGAAATGTAAAAAGGAACTCGTCCAGAGCCCCTTTCCTTTGAATAAGTAATAATATCTTTCTCACTCCGGAAAAAGACTTCTTTGTACTTATATGATACTGGTTCAATTACTCCTTGTCAATATTTATTTTTATCTTTGTAATGTGTTCTGTCAAAGAAATATCATCTGGCAATTCAAGAATTTTCCTTAGTTCAGCAAGTTCGTCCTGTGCCTTATTACGTTCTTCTTTTATTTTTGAAATATATTGCAATTTATCATCCATTGAGGTGGTAAATTTCGTTGCAATCACGCACCTATGGGTTAAAAAGAGATGCAGGAGCCGCGACGCCTGCATCTCTTTCATCTATAAATGTGATCTATTGCGAATGAATAGGTTTTTTATTTTGCAATAAACATAAGCAGGATCAATACTTTGCTAATAATTTTTTCCAGGGTTTATAGCCTTTCATATAAGCAAAAGTCTTCTTCATTTTGGAAGCCTGCAATCAGTTCTTTTTTCATTTCTTCAGCATATGGATTTTCTACATCTTGGAATTTTATATGTTTATATAATCTTGATTTCTGAAAATCACAGATTGTATCGACATTCTCCAGCAGTTGTTTTATTACCTTAAAAGTATCTTCTACATTTTGTTCTGCCACCACAACATTAAACATGGTTGCACATTCATTGTATTTTCCCATCTCAAAAATACCTGCTAATGCATACATTTTCTCGGCCAGGAATCTTGCGGATTTATGATCTTTATTGTCAAGAGCTTTTGTGATCATCATGCCAAAGGCAAGATTCAAAGTAGTATACTCTGAAAGAATTATATTTTCCAGTTTTTCATATGCTTCTTCTGTTTTTTCCTGTTCCATGTATAATTGCCCAAGTCTTAGTTTTTTCATGGGATCATAGTCGGAAAAATAGTTCAGATATTTTTTCTGCCATTTCATAATTCCCTTTTCGCAAGTAGAATCCGAACAGAGAATCTGCCGCATGGTGCTGGATTTTTTCGTCCTTGTCATTTAGTGCCATTTCGTACCAGGAATTAATCTGTTCGTCGTACTTATCGGGATGCTCACACTGACCTATGATTCTTCGCGAGTCAAGCATCACCGCCACCTGCCAGATAAGCATGTTGCAGTTAGGGTAATCTTTTATGATATTTACTGCCCATTGATAGGTCTTTTCGTAACCTTCTGCTGAAAACATTTTGTCCATTTCCTGAATAAGTTCTGTAATTTCAACGTCTGTCAGATTTTCATGAAAAGACAACAGGGTATCAAGGGAAATATGTAGCAGTCTTGCAATTGGTGCTAACAGTTCAATATCTGGATTGGAGTTCCCGTTCTCCCATTTATTCACCGCTGGAGTAGTTACTCCTAAGCGGTTTGCCATTTCCTCCTGGGTGAAACCAGACTCTTTTCTATATTTTTTTATCACATTTCCAATATTCATCCTAATTCTCTCCTGATTGAAATTTCAAAAGCTTTTGTGATTAAATCATAGCAGGATTGGAAATTGAACACAATTGAATTGTTGTTAAATAAAATTCATATTTTTTAACTGATGGGAAAGTTGATCGTGATCAGCAGTTGGTTTTTGGGCATATCCTAACAAAAGGAATCATGGAGACTGTGTTTTACGATACTTTGTATGTTTCCCTGGTCACCAATTAATTAATTATGCATACTCTAACAGAAGAAGTCTGTAAAGGAGTATCTGCATGAAAAATAAAAAATGGATTGCACTGGCGGCAGCAGTTGTGCTGGCGGTGACGGCGCTGCCAATGGGAGTATTTGCTGCGAAGAAAGACAGCACAGAAGAGAAGCTTACAAAGGTTACACTGAATGAAGTCGCACATTCAATCTTTTACGCACCGCAGTATGTGGCGATTGAGGAGGGATATTTTGCGGAGAAAGGTCTGGATCTGACGCTGGTGACGGGATTCGGAGCAGATAAAACGATGACTGCTGTGATTTCCGGTGAGGCAGATATTGGATTTATGGGCGCAGAGGCATCTGTTTATGCTTATCAGGAGGGCGCCACGGATCCTGTCGTAAATTTTGCACAGTTAACCCAGCGTGCGGGGAATTTTCTAGTGGCAAGAGAAGAGATGCCTGATTTCAAATGGGAGGATCTAAAAGGAGAGAAGGTTCTTGGCGGTCGTAAGGGCGGAATGCCGGAAATGGTATTTGAATATATACTGAAGAAAAACGGCATTGATCCGCAAAAGGATCTGACCATCGACCAGAGCGTTGATTTCGGTTCCACAGCAGCAGCTTTTACCAGTGATGATTCCGCGGCATATACAGTAGAATTCGAACCATCTGCGACCATTCTGGAAAAAGAAGGAGCGGGCTATGTAGTTGCATCTCTCGGAGAGGCATCCGGCTATGTACATATACATCCTACAGTGCAAAAGCAAGCTACATGAAAGAAAATCCTGAGATCATCCAGAAATTTACCGATGCACTTCAGAAGGGAATGGACTATGTGCAGAGTCATACGCCGGAGGAAATCGCAGAAGTGATCGCACCGCAGTTCAAAGAAACAGATCTTGAAACCATTACTGCCATTGTAAAACGTTATTATGACCAGGATACCTGGAAAGAAAATCTTATTTTTGAAAAAGACAGCTTTGAGCTTCTGCAGGATATCCTGGAAGATGCAGGTGAGCTGACGGATCGTACAGCGTATGAAAATCTGGTGCAGACAGAGTATGCACAGAAAGCATGTGAAAATTAAAAAATAGTTTAGAAAGTTTAAAAAAACATGGGAAAAACCTGCGGCATTTATCCAATGCGTCGTAAAACCCCTTGTTTCCGCTATGGGGATATAAGACGCGTCCATCGAATTTATGCAAGTAATTGAAGATGGACAAAATAGTAATTGTATTAACTAATGAACCATAGTATAATATAAATATGAACACAACATATAAATCAAACAACAATGTCGTCTATTCCTGTAAATACCATGTAGTATGGTGTCCAAAGTATAGACGAAAAGTATTAATTAATGGTGTGGACGTCCGGCTGAAGGAGCTGCTCACAGAGTATGCTGCAAATCTTTCTGTAGACATTCTGGAAATGGAGATCATGCCAGACCATGTTCATATGCTTTTGGAAGTAGATCCTCAGTTTGGCATCCACAAAGCTGTAAAGTCATTTAAAGGCTATACGTCCAGAATTTAAGACAGGAATTTCCCTATCTTAAAACGAAAATGCCGACTCTCTGGACAAACAGCTATTTTGTATCGACGGTGGGCGGTGCTCCGCTGGAAACAGTAAAACAGTATATTGAAAACCAGAAAACATCGCAGAGACAAAAGGATAAGATGGGATAATGCAAAAAGGAATTAAATTCAGGATCTACCGAACAGAGAACAGAAAAACTTCATCCATCAGACCCTGGGATGCTGCCGGTTCATCTACAACCGGGGACTTACCATGCGTAAGGAAGGCTATGAAAATGGGGAAAAGATCGGCTATTCCCAGACTTCCGCCATGCTGACTGAACTGAAAAAGCAAGAGGAGTTTGCCTTTCTGAAAGCAGCAGATTCCATTGCATTACAGCAGTCTTTGCGGGATCTCGACCGGGGATTTGTGAATTTCTTTCAGAAACGGGCTTCCTATCCAACCTTCAAAAGTAAACATAACCGGTTCCAGTCATACAGAACGGTAAATCAAAAAGATAATATTCGTATTGTGGGAAGATATATCAAACTTCCGAAACTTGGATTTGTTAAAATACGGCAGTCGATGGAAGTGGAAAAGATTAATCACGTGATCATTGAGCACACACCGGCTGGAAAATATTTTGCGGTTTTAAATGTTGATTTTGAACCGGAACCACGCTCAAATGCTGGCGGAACGATAGGGATTGATGTCGGAATCAAAGCATTCTACTCCGACAGTAATGGAAATATGGTATCAAATCCCAGATATCTGGAACGCTCAATGCGAAAACTCATAAGAGAACAGCGCAGGCTTTCCCGAAAACAAAAAGATTCCCATAACCGCGAGAAGCAGCGGATCAGGGTGGCAAGAGTGTATGAGAAAGTAACCAATCAGCGGAATGATTTCCTGCAGAAACAGTCAACGATGCTGGTGCGTGAAAACCAAACCATCTGTATTGAAAATCTGAATGTTAAGGGGATGATCCGGAATCATAAACTGTCAAAATCGATAGCGAGTGTTTCCTGGGCAAAATTTTTTGAAATGCTGGAATATAAAGCTGGCTGGTATGGAAATGAAATTCACAGAGTACCAACGATGTATCCGAGCAGTCAGACCTGCAGCTGTTGTGGCTACAGAAATCCACGGATAAAAAATCTGGGCATTCGTATCTGGGAGTGTCCCAAATGCCATGCGGTTCATGACCGGGATACGAATGCAAGTATCAATATTCTGAAAAAAGGACTGCAGATGCAGTCTGCATAAAGATAAAAACTGTACCGTAGGGCATACGGGAACAGTATAAATATAGCTTGTGGACACTGTGTAAGACATTGCAGTACCGTAAGGTGTTTGCCAATGCAGTAGTGGGAGAAGCAAGAATCCCCCTGCTTTAGCTGTTGGGAGTGTCAAATCGTTTTCCACATGTAAGATCATTCCGGGGAAGACGGTCAAATAAAATGAAAATACAGATGAGGAGAAAATAAAATGTTATTTTTTGTAAACGATTACTGCGAGGGAGCCCATCCGGCGATCCTCCAGAAGCTTCTGGAAACCAATATGGAGAAGCTTTCCGGCTATGGCACAGACAAATACTGTGATTTTGCAAAGGAGAAGATCCGTAAAGCCTGTGGCTGCCCGGATGCAGAGGTGTTTTTCCTGGTGGGAGGAACCCAGACCAATGCCACGGTCATAGGTTCTGTCCTGAACCGTTATGAAGGTGTTCTTGCGGCGCAGACCGGACACGTAAGCTGTCATGAGCCGGAGCGATCGAGTATACAGGACATAAGGTACTGACACTTCCGGCAGAAAACGGAAAGATCAAAGCAGAAAGTATCACAGATTATGTGGAAACTTTTTATGGGGATGAAAGTCACGACCATATGGTATTTCCGGGAATGGTTTATATTTCTCATCCGACAGAGTACGGAACACTTTATACGAAGAAAGAGCTGGAGGAAATTTCCGAGGTATGCCATAAATACGAGCTTCCGCTGTTTCTGGACGGAGCAAGACTTGGCTACGGTCTGGTAAGTCCGGAAGCAGATGTGACACTTGAGGATATCGCCAGATGTACAGATGTGTTCTACATCGGCGGAACCAAGGTCGGTGCACTCTGCGGTGAGGCAGTGGTCTTTACGAAAAAAGCTCCGAAGCACTTTATGACTATGGTGAAGCAGCAGGGAGCCCTTCTGGCAAAAGGCCGTCTTCTGGGAATCCAGTTTGACACACTGTTTACCGATGATCTGTATACAAGAATCAGCAAAAAATGCTATTGAAACAGCTATGAAGCTGAAAAGAGCCCTTCAGGAAAAAGGATATCAGCTTTTCCTGGATTCTCCCACGAACCAGCAGTTTGTAGTTTTGGAAAATAAAAAGAAAGAAGAACTGGGCAAAGAAGTTCAGTTTGATTTCTGGGAAAAATATGATGAAGATCATACAGTGATCCGTTTTGCTACAAGCTGGGGAACAAAAATGGAAGATATTGACGCGCTGATCGAGTTGCTGTAGGCTGTCGGCAGACGATAAAAGAGATGAGATGGAAAAACTCCGTGAGGTCCGGGTGAATGCAGACCTCACGGAGTTTTTGTTTTCGAAAATTATAACTTCTTACCCTTCTCAGCAGCTGCGGTAAGCGCTTCGAATACGGCACTGCGAAAGCCGCTCTTTTCCAGGGTGCGGACACCTTCAATGGTAGTTCCTGCCGGTGAGCAGACCATGTCTTTCAGGTCTCCCGGGTGTCTGCCGGTTTCCAGAACCATTTTTGCGCTGCCGAGAACAGTCTGGGAAGCAAATTTATAAGCCTGCTTACGAGGCATTCCCTGGCTGACAGCGGCATCTGCCATGGCTTCGATAAACATAAACACATAAGCCGGTGAACAGCCGCCTACAGCGCCTGCGGCGTCCATCAGACGCTCCGGTATCACTTCGGTACAGCCAAAGCTGTCTGTGATCTTAAGGATTTCTGCCAGTTCGTCTTCCGAAACCCGGTCATTGGTACATACAGCAGTCATTCCGGCCCCAACCTGTGCAGGAGTATTAGGCATAAAACGGACAACTTTCAGAGGAAGACCGGCTTTTTCTTCCAGCCATGCAAGAGTCTTGCCGGGAGCGATTCCGATGATGGTGTGCTCTGTCGTGAGACTGTCGTGGACCTCTGTGAGAACTTTCTCATAAAACTGCGGCTTTACTGCAAGAACGACAGTTTTTGCAGATCTGACTATTTCATTGTTATCCAGAGTGGTGACAACACCAAGAGTTTTTTCACTGCGCGCTCTGCCTTCGTCTGTAAGGTTGGAAACAATGATCTCGTCCTTTGAAAAGATCCCCTGACGGAGAATACCGCCGATCATGCAGAGGCCATATTTCCACATCCGATAAATCCAATCTTCATAAACAAAAATCCTCCTTGAAATTTATAAAAAAGGACACGCCTGACTGCGTGCCCTCTTTGGCAATGAAAGCAGATAACGGGAATCGAACCCGCCTCCTCAGCTTGGGAAGCTGATGTTCTACCGATGAACTATATCTGCCTGCATTACTAATTATAGCACCTGAAATAAGAAATACAAGTGCGATTAGCATAAATTCTGTGCATCGCGAAGCATGTTACTGAGAACGGAGTGAACAGTAATCGCTCTGCCAGCCTGGCTCATGGTACTGTTATGATATCTGGTGGAATAAGTTACATCTTCTCCGAACCAGTCCGGCGCAGTGTAGGCATTGGCGGCTTCCTCTGTAGGAAATTCCACCTCAGCCAGAAGAACTCCCTCGTATTCTCCGTGGAACACATCCAGTTCAATAAAAAGTCCGTCTTTTTCCGGGATCACATAGCGGTCCTTGGTAATGAGGATACCGTCTGCTTTAGGCTTCAGATGCTCATAGGCTTCAGCGGTGAGCGGAAGATTATATTCTTCACGGCTCATGAGACCCTTGGATTTGTAAGTAAGAAAATAGTCATCATCCTGCCGGCGGATGCGGACGACAGGGGAAGTGCAAAGATACCCCTGCTCGATCCTGTGGCAGGGATAAGAAGCCAGATCCTGCGGAAGGTCATCCTTCCGGATCAGAAATTTACGTTCGATCTCCATATAAAAAACCTCCGGATTTGTGAAATGAAAAGATATTATGTTCAGTCTACAGGAAAAAAACAGGATTTGCAATGGCATATCTGTTGAAATTTCTTGACATTTTCAGATGGAAAAAGCATTATGGAAGGGAATGGGGAATACAGAAAATATTTATGGATTTTATAAAAGAAAGGATGAACAGGATCATGAGTAAAGTATATATTTTTTTCGCAGATGGTTTTGAAGATATTGAAGGACTGACCGTGGTAGATCTGATGAGAAGAGCCGGGATCGACATCCAGACAGTATCTATCAAAGAGACAAAAGAGATCAGAACCTCTCATGGGATCGATCTTCTTACAGACCGTACCTTTGGAGAATGTGATTTTTCCGATGCGGATATGCTTGTAATTCCGGGAGGAATGCCGGGAACAAAATATCTGGAGGAATATAAACCGCTGACTGAGCTTCTGACAGATTTCTATCAGAATGGTGGCAAGGTAGCAGCTATTTGTGCGGCACCAGGTATATTCGAGAGACTTGGATTCCTGAAAGGCAGAAATGCTACATCGTACCCATCTGTTATGGAACAGCTTAAAAGTGCCAGAACATCTCTGGAGCCTGTAGTGGTAGATGGAAATGTAACTACCAGCAGAGGCCTTGGAACAGCCATCGATTTCAGTCTTTCCCTGATCGGACAGCTGGAGGGAAGCGCAAAGGCAGAAGAGATCGCTGAATCGGTGGTGTATGTAAGAGCATGAAAAAAGAGATGAAACAGGTCCTGTGGGTAGTGGCGCTTTTTGTTATACTGATGACAGCCACAGGAAATTTGGTGTCAGCTGCCGGCTTTGACTGGTCGGATGATACATTCGGGAATGCTTGCAAAAAAGTGTATTCCGTATCTTTCAGGTCAGGCGGAGGAGCTCCTCTGCTATATATAAAAAATTGGAAAAGAAACAGAAATATGGTTCCATGATCACGATTCCCAAAGTGCCGCAGGTCCCAGCAGGATATCAGGCAGAAGGATGGTCTCTGAAAAAAGGAGGAGCGGAGGAGGATATAAGCCGGGAAAAAAATATTTTGTAAAAAAGAAATGTAACGTTTTATGCAGTGATAAAAAAGAAGAACAATCCCAAACTGATCCTGCACAGGAATGACGGAGATATCTACAAGATCATCCAGGCTCCAAGCGGAAAACTGAAATTGCCGGTGATGGCCAATGAAGAGAATTATACATTCCTTGGATGGTCTACCAGGGCAGGTCAGAAGACCGCACCAAGGTATGAAGCCGGACAGGTGATCACAGTCAGTGGGACCATGCATCTCTATGCGGTGAGATTCTGGCGGTATCAGGAACCGAATCTGGTCAGGAACAGCTTTCATTATCCTGAGAATTACGAAAGGATCATCTTTGTGGGAGATTCCAGGACATATGGTCTTCAGAAGGTATTGTACGAACAGTTTGGAAAGGAGTATGTGGACATCCATGTCAGCTTTGTATGCTGTTCTAATACGGAACTGGGCTGGCTGAAGTCAACGGGCGCACAGGCTCTTTTGAAAGAAATAGAAAAATATCGTAAAAATGAAAAATACGCAAAGATCGCAGTGGTGTTTAATCATGGTATCAATGATCTCAGAGATATTAACGGAAAACAGGATCTGAATGATAGACTCTCACAGTACGTGTCTTATATGAAAAAGCTGGGAACAAAGCTTTCCATGAAAAACTGCAGTCTGTATTATATGTCTGTGAATCCGATCAATGGAGGGGAAAAGGGAAGTACCAAGAATCGTAAATGTGAGGATGTCCGGACTTTTAACAGCGGTCTTGCCGGTGAGCTTGGAAGTCAGTACCACTATATTGATGTTTACAGTTATCTGATGCGGACCGGATATGGTACTGTATCCAATACGGGAGACGGTACAGACGATGGTGTTCATTATACGCCTAAAACTTATAAAAGGATTTTTACATTTTGTCTTAACAACATAAGAAAGACAGAAAATTACTTTAACATTGAGGACGTGGGCAGCTGAGAAATGCCCTGTGGGGGCATATGGAAAACTGAAAAAAATACTGGCGTTTTTACAGTGGTTATGCTATACTACAGAAATGACTGTAAATATATAATGCGAGTGTTAACTATTTTATATAAGGTATTTACTCGATATGATTAAGGAGGAACAAGAAACATGAGTTTACAGGTGGAGAAAATGGAGAAAAACATGGCGAAACTTACAATCGAGGTTTCCGCCGAGGATCTTGACAAAGCAATGCAGAATGCATATCAGAAAGCAAAAGGCAGAATTTCTATTCCGGGATTCCGTAAAGGAAAAGCTCCAAGAAAAATGATCGAGCAGATGTACGGAAAGGGAGTATTCCTTGAGGACGCTGCAAACGCTCTGATCCCTGAGCATTACAGCAAAGCACTTGCTGAGTGTGATCTTGAGATCGTTTCCCAGCCTAAGATCGATGTAACACAGGTTGAGCCTGGCAAACCATTTATCTTTACAGCAGAAGTAGCTACTAACCAGAGGTAACTCTTGGTGACTATAAAGGACTTGAGGTTCCGAAGTCTGAGACAGAGGTAACAGACGAGGAAGTTGAGGCTGAGCTTAAGAAAGAGCAGGAGAAAAATTCCAGAACCATCACAGTTGAGGATCGTGCAGCACAGAACGGCGATACAGCAACTATCGATTTCGAGGGCTTCGTAGATAGTGAGGCATTCGAGGGCGGTAAAGGAACAGACTATCCGCTGACACTTGGTTCCAACACCTTCATCCCGGGATTCGAGGAGCAGCTTGTTGGTGCTAACACAGGTGATCACGTAGAAGTTAAGGTTACATTCCCGGAGGAGTATCAGGCAAAAGAGCTGGCTGGCAAAGAAGCTGTATTCCAGTGCGACGTTAAGAAGATCGAAGCAAAAGAGCTTCCGGAGCTTGACGATGACTTCGCTAAGGATGTATCTGAGTTTGATACACTTGCTGAGTACAAGGAAGACGTTAAGAAGAACCTGACAGAGAAGAAAGCAGAAGATGCACGTCGTGCAAAAGAAGATGCAGCAGTAGATAAAGTGATCGAGAATGCACAGATGGATATTCCGGAGGCAATGATCGAGACACAGACACGTCAGATGCTTGACGATTTCGCAAGAAGAATGCAGTCCCAGGGTCTTTCCATGGAGCAGTACTTCCAGTTCACAGGCCAGAGCGTTGACAAGATGATGGAAGACATGAAGCCACAGGCTCTTAAGAGAATCCAGACAAGACTTGTTCTTGAGAAGATCGCTGAGGTAGAGAACATCCAGCCAACAGAGGAAGAGGTTAACGAAGAGATCTCCAAGATGGCAGAGATGTACAAGATGGAAGCAGACAAATTAAAAGATCTCATCGGTGAGAACGAGATGGAGCAGATGAAGAAAGATATGGCTGTTCAGAAAGCTGTTACATTAGTTGCCGATGCAGCTGTAGAGGCGTAATAAACCTCGGAAATGGAGGGCAAAATGAGTTTAGTACCTTACGTCATTGAGCAGACCAGCAGAGGAGAAAGAAGTTATGATATCTATTCAAGACTTCTTAAGGACCGAATCATTTTCCTTGGAGAAGAGGTAAACGATGTCAGTGCGAACCTGATCGTTGCGCAGCTTCTCTTCCTGGAAGCAGAAGATCCTTCCAAGGATATCCAGCTTTATATCAACAGCCCGGGTGGTTCTGTAACTGCCGGAATGGCAATTTATGATACAATGCAGTATATCAAGTGCGATGTATCTACGATCTGCCTTGGAATGGCAGCCAGCATGGGAGCTTTCCTCCTGTCCTCCGGTGCCAAAGGCAAGAGATATGCACTGCCGAATTCGACGATCATGATCCATCAGCATCAGGCGGTGCACAGGGGCAGGCTACAGAGATCCAGATCGTAGCTGACCAGATCGCAAAAACCAAAAAGAAGCTGAACGAGATTCTTTCTGCGAATACCGGACAGCCTCTTGAGATTGTGGAAAAAGATACTGACCGTGACAACTATATGACAGCGGAAGAAGCTAAGGCATACGGCCTGATCGACGGTGTTGTGATCCACAAATAATGCGTAAGAAAAGACTCCTGTAAAGACACAGGAGTCTTATCTTGCTTTAAAAAGGAATTTTAAATGTCTGCGAGAGACGGACATTTACGCTTAGAAAGGAAACAAAAAGATATGGCAGATAAAGTAAAAGAAGGAAAGGTAAGATGCTCCTTTTGCCATAAGACTGAAGATCAGGTACGCAAGCTGATCGCAGGTCCGGATGGAGCATATATTTGTGATGAATGTATCGGGATCTGCTCCGAGATCATGGAAGAAGAATTCAGTATGTATGATCATGAGGCAGATTATGAAACAGGGATCAACCTTCTGAAACCGGAAGAGATCCACAGTATCCTGGATGAGTATGTGATCGGACAGGATGATGCCAAGAAGGCACTTTCCGTAGCTGTTTACAATCATTACAAGAGGATTCTTGCTTCAAGAAACCTGGACGTGGAGCTGCAGAAGAGTAATATCCTGATGCTTGGTCCGACCGGTTCCGGTAAGACACTTCTTGCACAGACACTGGCAAGACTGCTGAATGTTCCTTTTGCCATCGCAGATGCCACTACTCTCACAGAGGCAGGTTATGTTGGCGAGGATGTTGAGAACATTCTTCTGAAGATCATTCAGGCAGCCGATTATGATATTGAGCGTGCCCAGTACGGAATCATCTATATCGATGAGATCGATAAGATCACAAGAAAATCCGAGAATACCTCCATCACCAGAGATGTGTCCGGTGAGGGCGTACAGCAGGCACTTCTGAAAATTCTGGAAGGAACCGTTGCAAGCGTACCTCCTCAGGGAGGAAGAAAGCATCCTCATCAGGAATTTATCCAGATCGATACTACAAACATCCTGTTCATTTGCGGTGGTGCTTTTGACGGACTGGAGAAGATCATCGAGGCAAGACAGGTACCAAATCCATTGGTTTCGGAGCAGAGGTTTCCGAGAAGGAAGACCGCAATGTGGGCGAAGTTCTGAAGGAGGTTATGCCGGAGGACTTTATTAAATTCGGTCTGATCCCGGAGTTTATCGGACGAGTTCCGGTCGTGGTAACCTTGGATTCTCTGGATGAAGAAGCACTGATCCGTATTCTGAAGGAGCCTAAGAATTCCCTCACAAAACAGTACGACAAGCTTTTTGAGCTGGATGGCGTGCAGCTTGAGTTCCAGGATGAAGCACTTGAGACAGTTGCCCGGAAATCTCTTGAGAGAAAAACAGGTGCCAGAGGACTTCGTGCCATCATGGAGCATACCCTGATGGATCTGATGTACAAGACACCATCGGACGACACCATCCGTAAGTGTATCGTCACAAAAGAGGCAGTGGAGGGAACCGGAGAGCCGGAGATCATCCACGGGGAGGCCAAGGCTCCTGCAAAAAAAGCAGGACGCAAAACATCCCGTTCGAGAAAGAAAGGCAAGCCGGAAACAGCTTGATGAAGGGAATGACATAAATGACAAATCAGGTCAATATATTGCCAATGATCGCTCTCCGTGGGACTACAGTCCTTCCGGATATGATCGTACACTTTGATGTGAGCAGGGAGAAATCTATCCGTGCCGTGGAAGCAGCCATGCTCCATGACCAGAAGATCTTTCTGCTGACACAGAAGGATCCTGAGGTGGAAATACCGGAACTTACGGATCTGTATCAGGTAGGAACCGTCGCTTATATCAAGCAGGTGGTGAAGCTTCCGCAGGATCTTTACCGGGTTCTGGTAGAGGGACTGGACAGGGCAGAGGTTCTGGGCCTGGAGCAGGAGGAACCATATCTGAAGGCGGAATGCGAGATCGTTACGGCACAGGAAGAGGATTACCCGGAACCGGTAAAGGACGCCATGCTTCGCAGCATCCGGGAGCTTTTTCAGAGATACTGCAGAGAAAGCGGAAAAGTAAGCAAGGATCTGGTAACCCAGATCATGAACATCGAAGATGTGCAGGAAACTATCGACCAGATCGCAGTAAATCTTCCGATGGCGTATCAGAACAAGCAGAAGCTTCTGGAAGCAGTGTCTTTGAATGACCGTTATGAGATCCTTGGAGCGCTTCTTGGCAGCGAGATCGAGGTGATCCATATCACCAAAGATCTTCAGCGCAAGGTGAAATCCCATATCGACAAGAATCAGAGAGAGTATATCCTCCGGGAACAGCTGAAAACCATCCGTGAGGAGCTGGGCGAGGAGAATACTGCTGATGATATCGATGAATTTAAAAAACAGCTGAAGGAGCTGGATGCATCTGATGAAGTAAAAGAGAAGATTTCTAAGGAGATCAGCCGTTTTAAAGGAATGGCAGCCAGTGCTGCAGAGGCAACGGTGCAGAGAGGCTATCTGGAAACCGTTCTTGCACTTCCGTGGAATAAGAAATCCGAGGATTCCGAGGATCTTGAGAACGCATGGAAGGTTTTGGAAGAGGGTCATTACGGACTGAAAGAGGTCAAAGAGCGTATCATGGAATTTCTTGCTGTACGTAAGCTGACCCACAAGGGAAAGAGTCCAATCCTCTGTCTGGTGGGACCTCCGGGAACCGGAAAAACTTCCATTGCACGTTCTGTGGCAGAGGCCATGAACAAGAAATACGTCCGCATCTGTCTTGGAGGTGTCCGTGATGAGGCAGAGATCCGTGGCCACAGAAAGACTTACGTCGGTGCCATGCCAGGAAGGATCACAGTCGCACTGAAGGAAGCCGGAGTCAGCAACCCGCTGATGCTTCTTGATGAGATCGACAAGACCAGCAGCGATTATAAAGGAGATACCTCCGCAGCACTTCTGGAGGTTCTGGATCCGGAGCAGAACAGTAAGTTCAATGATCACTATGTGGAGATTCCCCAGGATCTTTCCGAGGTACTGTTTATTGCCACTGCAAATGATGTTCAGGGAATCCCGAGACCTCTTCTTGACCGTATGGAGCTGATGGAAATCCCGGGATATACGGAAAATGAGAAGGAACATATCGCAAGGAACATCTGATCCCGAAGCAGATGGAGATCAACGGTATTCCGGAAGGCAAGCTGGTGATCCAGCCGGCAGCTCTTGGCAAGCTGATCAACAATTATACCAAGGAAGCAGGAGTCCGTTCTCTGGAGAGAAGCATCGGACGTATCTGCAGAAAAACTGCACGTGCTATCATGGAAGAGGGTAAGGATAAGGTAGTTGTCACATCCCGAAATATTTCCAGATTCCTTGGCAAAGAACGATATAACTATCTAATGGCCAATGAGAAGGATGAGATCGGGATCGCCCGCGGTCTTGCATGGACACAGGTAGGCGGTGATACCCTGCAGATCGAAGTCAATATCATGCCCGGAAAAGGCGAGCTGCTTCTTACCGGACAGCTTGGAGATGTGATGAAGGAATCTGCACAGGCAGGTATCAGCTATATCCGTTCGGTTTCTGACCAATATGAGATCGATCCGGAATTTTTCCAGAAGCATGATATGCATGTACATATCCCGGAGGGTGCTGTTCCGAAGGATGGTCCGTCTGCCGGTATTACAATGGCAACTGCCATGCTGTCTGCAATTATCGAAAAACCGGTACGTGCGGATCTTGCCATGACCGGTGAGATCACCTTAAGAGGCCGTGTGCTTCCGATCGGCGGACTGAAAGAGAAGCTGCTTGCAGCTAAATATGCCAGGATCAAGGAAGTCCTTGTTCCGGAGAAAAATCGTCCGGATATCGAGGAGATGGACAGAGAGATCATCCAGGGACTGAATATCCGGTTTGTGGATAACATGAAAGAAGTTCTCGGTGAAGCTCTTGCATAAACAAAAAACAGAAAAACCCTGCCCTGACCTTCAGGACAGGGCTTTTAAAAGAAAAGGGAGGAATAACGAATGGTAATCAAAAACGTATCGCTGGATATCGTCTGCGGCATCACAAGCAAGATCCCGGACACAGGAAGGCCGGAGGTAGCTTTTGCGGGAAAATCAAATGTAGGGAAATCCTCCCTGATCAATGGTCTGATGAACCGCAAGGCCCTGGCAAGAACCAGCGCACAGCCGGGAAAAACACAGACGATCAATTTTTATAATATTAATGAAGCAATGTATCTCGTAGACCTGCCGGGCTACGCTACGCCAAGGTTTCTGCGGCAGAGAAGGAAAAATGGGGAAAAATGATCGAGGGCTATCTTCATAATTCCAAAGAGCTCCGAGCGGTTTTTCTCCTGGTGGATATCCGCCACAAGCCTTCCGCCAATGACAAGCAGATGTATGACTGGATCTGTCACAACGGATATGAGCCGGTGATCATCGCGACCAAGCTTGACAAGCTGAAACGCAGCCAGGTGGCAAAAAGCCTGAAGGAGATCCGCATCGGACTGGGCCTTCCGAAAGAGGGAAAGATCCTCCGTTTTCTGCGGAGACGAAGCAGGGAAGAGACGAGATATGGGCACTGATCGATGAGTTGACCGGCCTTGGTGAACCGGCAGCTACAGAGGATTAAGGAGAGCAGAAAAGATGGGAATTATCAAGGCGCTTAAGCTGGGATTTGACTATCAGAGATACGATGATGACGGCAATGTGGTAGACATGCAGCGTGCAGTCAATGATGTGGACCTGGACATTAAAGCAGGAGAATTTGTGGCAGTTCTGGGACATAACGGATCCGGAAAATCCACACTGGCGAAGCATATGAATGCGCTTCTGATCCCAACAGAGGGAACGATGCTGGTGGACGGGATCGATACCGCCAGAGAGACCAAACTCTGGAAGGTACGCCAGAAGGCAGGAATGGTATTTCAGAATCCGGATAACCAGATCATAGGAACCGTTGTGGAAGAGGATGTAGGATTTGGTCCGGAAAATATGGGAGTTCCTACAGATGATATCTGGAAACGGGTGAATGACAGCTAGAAAAAGTCGGTATGACAGCCTATCGTTATCAGTCCCCAAACAAGCTTTCCGGAGGGCAGAAGCAGAGAGTGGCTATTGCAGGCGTGATGGCCATGCGCCCGCGGTGCATCATTCTGGATGAGCCTACCGCCATGCTGGATCCTAACGGAAGAAAGGAAGTCCTGGAGGCAGTGCGGGAGCTGAACCGTAAGGAAAAGGTAACAGTTATTCTGATCACCCATTACATGGAGGAAGTGATCCATGCTGACCGTGTTTATGTCATGGACAGCGGAAATGTTGTGATGCAGGGAAATCCCAAAGAGATCTTTTCCCAGGTGGATACCCTTAAGGCGTATGGACTGGATGTACCACAGGTAACACTTCTTGCATATGAACTGAAGAAATCCGGCGTGGATGTTCCGGATGGAATACTGACTACAGAGGAGCTGGTGAGCGCATTATGTCAATCGAATTAAAAAATGTAACCTATACCTACAGCCCCGGGACAGCCTATGAGAGCCATGCGCTGAAGGATGTCAGCCTTGTGATCCCGGACGGCCAGTTTATCGGGATCATCGGACACACAGGAAGCGGAAAATCCACGCTGATCCAGCATCTGAATGCGCTGGTACAGCCAACATCCGGCCAGGTTCTGTATAACGGAGAAGATGTGTGGGCTGAGAAATATGACCGGAAACAGCTCCGCAGCGAGGTTGGTCTGGTGTTCCAGTACCCGGAGCATCAGCTGTTTGAAAATGATGTGATCTCAGATGTATGCTTCGGACCTATGAATCAGGGACTTTCCAGGGAAGAAGCAGAGAAAGAAGCGAAGCAGGCGCTGACTCAGGTTGGAGTAAAAGAGTCCAATTTCAAGAAATCACCCTTTGAGCTTTCCGGAGGCCAGAAAAAAAGGGTAGCTATTGCAGGGGTTCTTGCCATGAACCGAAGATCCTGATCCTGGACGAGCCCACAGCAGGGCTTGACCCGAAGGGCAGGGATGATATCCTGGATCAGATCGCAGAGCTTCATAAGGTGCGAGGGATAACCATTGTTCTGGTTTCCCACAGCATGGAGGATATTGCGAAATACGTGGAGCGCCTCATTGTTATGAATCACGGAGAAGCTGTATTTGATGATGAGCCGAAGAAGGTTTTTTCCCATTATAAGGAACTGGAAACCATGGGACTTGCCGCACCGCAGATCACTTATATCATGCATGCGCTGAAGGAACATGGGCTGCATGTGGATGCAGATGCCACAACGGTGGAGGAAGCCAGAGACAGTATCCTTGCCGCACTTGCGCAGGCGAACTCTCCATTACTGAACAAAGGAGGGGCGGAAAAATGATCAGAGATATTACCATTGGCCAGTATTATCCGGCCAAATCCGTTCTTCACAGACTGGACCCACGGACCAAATTTCTGGGAACTCTGGGATTTCTGATCTCTGTGTTCCTGTTCCATACATTTCTCGGATATGCGGTGGCAACAGCATTTCTGGTAGCCATGATCGCAATATCCAAGGTTCCGGTGAAATTCATGTTCAAGGGTCTGAAGGCTATCGTTATGATCCTTCTGATCACGGTTGTGTTCAATATCATCCTGACGCCTGGCGAAGTGCTGTGGCGTTTCGGGATCATCAAGGTCACAAGGGAAGGCCTTGTTCTTGCAGGAAGAATGGCGATCCGTCTTGTTTACCTTGTGATCGGATCTTCCATCATGACATTGACTACCACGCCGAATCAGCTGACAGATGGTCTGGAGAGACTGCTCCGTCCGCTGAACAAGATCCGGGTGCCGGTACATGAGATCGCCATGATGATGTCCATTGCCCTTCGCTTTATCCCGATCCTTCTGGAGGAGACGGATAAGATCATGAAAGCACAGATCGCCAGAGGTGCAGATTTCGAAAACGGAAACCTGATCCAGAAGGCGAAAAATATGGTACCCCTTCTTGTGCCGCTGTTTATTTCGGCGTTCCGCCGCGCCAATGATCTGGCAATGGCCATGGAAGCAAGGTGTTACCATGGTGGAGAGCACAGAACACAGATGAAGCCGCTGCATTATGAAAAAAAGAGATTATGCGGCCTATGGGATCCTTGTGGCATATCTTGCGGTGGGTGTTGCATTCCGTGTGGCGGGACTGTAGCCAAATCCTGTCGGTACTCAGACATGGAACGGTCCGAAGCGTTGCATTTTGCACAGCGGAACTGTAACCGGATCAGGCAGGCATTTTGCAGGACGGTATGTCTGTTTTGGGATAGAAAGTACTGCAGGGATGTCTGTATCAGGAGGGAATATATTTTATGAAACGAGTAGGACTTGTTGTAGCTTATGATGGAACCAAGTACTCAGGCTGGCAGACACAGCCAAATGGAATCACCATTCAGGGCGTTTTAAACGATACCTTAAGTGAGCTGCTTGGGGAAAAAATCGAGACCATCGGTGCCAGCCGTACAGATGCAGGAGTGCACGCTCTTGGAAATGTGGCGGTGTTTGATACCGAATCCAGGATCCCCGGGGAAAAATTTTCCTATGCACTGAACCAGAGACTTCCGGAGGATATCCGTATCCAGCTTTCTGAGGAGGTGGAGCCGGATTTTCATCCCCGTTACTGTGACAGTGAAAAAACATATGAATATCGTATCCTGAACCGGCGTTTTCCGGTGCCAACGGAGCGTTTGTACTCTTATTTTTACCATTATAAACTGGATGTGGATAAGATGAAGGAAGCAACATCTTATCTGATCGGACGCCATGATTTTGCCAGCTTCTGCGGCTCCGGCGCACAGGTGAAGACCACCATCCGTACCGTGACCTCCATGGACGTGTGGAGAGATGGTGACATGGTGACCATCCGCATTTCAGGAACAGGTTTCCTTTACAATATGGTGCGTATCATTTCCGGAACCCTGATCGAGATCGGAAACGGTCAGTATCCGCCGGAACGCATGGACAAGATTTTAAAAGCCTGTGACCGTGCAGTAGCAGGACCAACAGCTCCGGCTCAGGGTCTGACACTGATGGGAATCGAGTTTTTCTGAAAACAGGAATTTTGTTGAAAATTACAAGAAAAAACAGTTGACAGGCAAGGTGCCTTATAATATAATAACTCAATGTGACGTAGTGCGAAGATGCTTGAGCCAATAGCCCCGGCGACGGCATTTTATCAGCGGTTTCGGACATTTCCGCGATTTATTTTGCACCCGCGTTTCCATTTACTTTTTTTCGCGGAAGTACCGCGGTTTGAGAAACATTATCGTTGATAAATAACAGGAGGTAGGACCATGCAGACTTATATGGCTAATCCGGATAAAATCGAAAGAAAATGGTATGTAGTTGACGCAGAGGGTTGCACTCTGGGACGTCTGGCATCCGGTGTTGCAAGTGTTTTAAGAGGAAAGAACAAACCTCAGTTTACACCGCACGTTGACACAGGAGATATGTAATCGTTGTAAACGCTGATAAGATCAAAGTTACAGGCAAGAAGCTTGAGCAGAAGATTTATTATAACCACTCCGACTATGTTGGTGGAATGAAAGAAACCACATTAAAAGAAATGTTAGCAAAGAAACCTGAGAAGGTTATCGAGCTCGCAGTTAAGGGAAGTAGCTTCCTGAAAGGCACCATCGATTGGAACGTACGTACGTAAAGAGAACAATGAAACTTTTCGTACTAAACATCTCCCGTAC
>ENA-OQAN01000528-OQAN01000528.1-human-gut-metagenome-genome-assembly--contig:-NODE-528-length-20170-cov-3.589732_pt1 | contig 20170 bp, 15 predicted proteins | sample MGYA00242735_ERZ504527 | MGnify/ENA primary metagenome ERZ504527 (study PRJEB26092, sample SAMD00036230) | human gut metagenome | host: Homo sapiens | study: EMG produced TPA metagenomics assembly of... | reverse complement strand
ATCCTCAAAAAGGATAAATAGCAAGAGGATATAACAGGTATATGAGGAAAAAAATCCTCTTGGTTTTTATAAAAACTTGACAAACTGGGATAAATGCTGAAAACAAAGCTAATTAATCAGCGTTTCCCTAGGGAAAAAATAGGGGGGATTTTGCGCGTATTGACCAAGAATGAAGGGCAGCCGCAGATGGAATGCTGATAACTGGATTATTTATAAAAATGCATGGATAAAAAAGTTAAAAGCGAAATCTCTGGCTTAAAGTAGGATCTTGAGTTTCCATAAAATGTAATCAAAAAGTGGTTACACCTTCCCAAAGCACTAATCTTCCACTTTTTTGAAGAGCTAGGAATGGAAGTTCTGTGAGTAGAAGTACTTTAATAAGCCCCACCGAAATCGGGCTTTTGGAGATATATTCTTGTATCTATCTAAGCGGTCAGCTTAAGGCAGAGTTGACGATATGCCGGACGTTTTGTCCGGAACCATAGCCTGACGCCTTCTTTTGCATACGATAGTATGCCAGAGATACCTTTAGCTAACCGGTAATAGCAGAAATATACTTTTTTCTTTACAGGGTCTGCTTTTTGTATAATTGAAACCTTAAGGGCATTTGTTTCTGACTTCATAGATATATGTGCAAGAAAAGCCATGCATAAGGTGATATAAAAATTTAACGTATTGATGGCAGACAGCTTTCGTACTCGAAAGTTTTCAAACTGAAACATCTGTTTTTTGCAGCGGAAATATTCCTCTATTTTCCATCTCGAAAAGTACTGCTTTGCAACAGCGATTACATCTTCTTTTGATTTAATATCTTTATTGGTTGCAAGCATCATTGGATGTTCGGTTAAACCATAGACGAGCACCAGGTCAATATCTTTTTTAGAAGCGGTTATCTGAACTTTTACATGAGACAGATATGCTTCACGGGATGATTGTTGCCGGTAAGAACACAGGCTTCTGTTACGTGATAGCCTTTTTCATAAACTGTTTTGGAAGCAGTACTTTTAGAGCCATCTCTGACAAGTCCGAGAGCTTCAAATTTGTAACCATCAGGATTTACAACATCGCTGTCATCAATGTGTATGACAGGTTCTTGCGGAGCCCATTTACGGATGGCAGTAAGATAAGATTTAAGCGCGGTGGAGGAAATGCCATTGTTTAAATGTCTGGTCAGCCGTTCAACAGAATTGACCTTTTTGGAATCTTCGTGAAGCTGATCCACAACATCGGTTAAAAGACAGCTTCTGGAGGCAAGCATACCATAAGTCATCTCGGCAGAAAACTTTTTGTCCGGCTTGGACAGGTGTTTTGAAATTTTATTTGAAAAAGTTAAAATTTCCCGTTTCAAAGTATAAGTATTTGTTGTAGAATTAAGCATAAGGAGTCCTCCTGTTTTTTTGTTTAGTATTATTTTGATTTGACACATTAATTTTACTACAAAACAGAAAAGGATTCCTTATATTTTGGGCATTTTTTGAAAGTTGTTTATTGGAATCTAACAAAATCAAGTGGTTGTGGATAAAACTGCGGAAAATCAAGAGAGTAGAATAAATTGACGTGAAATAGCTGGTATGATATAATTGTGCAGTCTTTTGGAATACATGGAATAGATAAAAAGGAGTTAGAAAATGAATTGGAGAATCAATGAGAGTGGTGTATCAGCGACAATTGAAAATATTGAATGGGAAAGAATACACTTGATTCTTACAGTAAGGCTGCATATTGACGGGCAGAAAACGTATGATATAGATAAGATGGAATTTTATGCGGTAAATAATTTGGGGGGATGTGGAGTTAAGTTCGATGTACGCAGGAAAGAAGATATCATCAAACTTCATGTTAATGTAACAAATAGTGGTGAACTACGTTGTATTCCGAGGGGAACATATCGTATTTTTGTATGTGAAAAAGATTGTGTTCTGGCAGAGTGTGAAACCAGTCCTGATATTGCAGATCAATTAGAAGCAATGTCCAGAAACTTTTTGTACGGTGAAAGGGGAAAATCTTACAATGTTACATTTTATATAGAAGATGGAACGGATACACTGCCATTCCGTATGCATTGTATCGCATTAGGGGCAGTAGGGGTTACATTTCCACAGAATCCAAGCTTCCTCAAAAAAATAAATTTGATAAAAGCATTGAAAGACTGCTATTTATCTAGCAGATCTGTTTTAAGAAGAGTATATAAATGGTATTCATTTTTGTATAAAAGCAGACGAAAAAATACAGTCCTTTTTATGACAGAACAGGATCAGAAAATTGCATCAAATTTAAAAGCAGTTTCAGACAGAATGGTTGACAGACAGCTGGATCAGCAATATCGGTTATTGTATTCTGCACGTCCTGCAGCGGCAGAGCCGCAAAGTAAAAAAAGCTGGATTGGTCTTATGAAATTACTGGCACAGAGCGCACTATTTTTATTGACGATCATGCACCGGTACTGGATTGGCTAAAACTGGATGATGATACAACGCTGATTCAATTATGGCATGCAGGAGCAGGGTTTAAATCATCAGGCTACAGTCGCTGGGGACATGAAGGATGTCCTTCACCGCAGTCCTGCCACAGACAATATAAGTACGGAATTGCTGGCTCAAAAAATATCGCACCGTTTTTTTCGGAAGTATGGGGAATTAATGATGAGCAAGTATTGCCAACAGGAATGCCCCGTATGGATGAGTATTTGGATGAGCAGCATAGGAATGAAAAAATAAAAGAATTGTATGAGCAGTTTCCAATGTGCAGAGGTAAAAAAAGTCATACTTTTTGCACCTACCTACCGTGGAAGAAATAAAAAAACAGCATATTATCCGTATGAATTGATCGATTTTGAAAAGTTATATCAGATCTGTGGAGATGAATATGTAGTTTTATTTAAAATGCATCCATGGGTAAATAAAGATATTGTGATTGGAAAAAAATATGCGGATAAATTCTTGGATGTAAAAAAATACCCGAATATTAATGATCTGTTCTATATTGTTGATTTATTAATTACAGATTATTCGTCGAATATTTTTGAATATTCACTCATGAGAAAACCGATGCTGTTTTTTGCATTCGACAAGATTCAGTATTCTTTTTCCAGAGGATTTCATAGAGATTATGAAGAATCTGCACCGGGTAAGGTATGTTATTCATTTGAGGAGGTGCTTTCTGCAATTACAGATAAGGACTTTGAATATGAAAAAAGTTGAACAATATATCACACATCATTTTGATATATAGACAGCGGTGCATCGGATCGTGTGATAGATTGGATTTTACTTGGAAAGATGCCTGAGAATATCAGTAATGCGATTAAGAAAAAACAGGAAGAAATACAGCGTATGCATGAGCTTGATTTTGCTACAGGTATGTTGGTACAACAGGATGACTAAGCTACTGTTCACACACTGTGTGAGCAGTAGCAATTACAGCCCCATGCATCTTCGATGCATGGGGCTGTAATCTGGCATAATATAGTATTTGGCGCACAGTTTGACAGCAAGTGTCAAACTTGCGAGTGAACAGTAACATGACTAATACAGATACAAAAGGTATAGACAGACGCAAAATTGACGGAAAAATTGGTGTATGCTATAATTCATGGTAAGAGAATATGCGCAAAGCGTGCATTCTATTATCTATGGTAATAAGGTTGCATTAGTCGTAATGGAGAGTGAATGCAATGGAAAATGGATTAAAAGAATTGCAGCAACGTTTAGTTGAAATGCTGTCGTCTTTTCAGAAATTTACACAACAGAATGGAATGATTTTTTTTCTGGTAGGCGGAAGTGCGTTAGGTGCAGTCAGACATCAGGGATTTATACCATGGGACGACGACGTGGATATTGCAATGATGCGGGAAGATTTCGAAAAAATGGAATACCTGATGAGTCTGCAGCATGACCGGCTGGGTGAATTTATATATTCACCGGTCGAGAAGCATATGATACCGGATGCGCCAATTGGTTATTTATATGATACCTTGCATGCAGATGCCGGATATGAAAATACGGCAAAAATAGACATACATCCGATTGATGGTGTTCCAAAATCGGGAGTATTAAAGAAGGTTCAGAAGTGGACATCACTTATTTATTATTTGTCAGAATATCGTCTTCCAGTTAAAAATAAAGGAAAAGCAATCCGGAATATTTCAAAGGTAATTCTTAAAATAACCCCCGGTTTTATATTCCGGTTTTATATGAGAGTGTGTAAAAAGATCATGACATCATGGAGAACTTCGGATAGTGAGTATATCTGTAGCTTATTTGGGGTTGCCGGGTATGAGAGGGAAGTGATGCCGAAAAGTTATCTGCTTCCATTAAAAGAGGCTGATTTTGAGAATAAAGTTTTTATGATACCGGGAAATTATGATCCGTATTTGAAAAGGCTGTATGGAGATTATAAGAAAATGCCTCCTGAGATGGAGCAGCATCCCAGACATAAGATACATGAGCTATATAAAAAATAACCGGGTGGTGTAAAGAAAATCGTGCAGGCAATCAAAAAAAAGTTAAAACGAATAATAAAGTTATTTATAACATATAAAATCGAAAATGATACCAGAGTATATCAGTTAAAGTACACACCGTTTACTGTTAAAAAATCATTAATAAAAAAAACATTTCAACAATATGGTAATACTTCCATAAACACAAAAAAGATTATATTTGATAATTATATGGGACATGGATACGGATGCAATTGTAAGTATGTGACGGAAGAATTAATACGTCGCGGAACGGATTTTGATTTAGTTTGGATTGTGAAAGATGCAAATGCACATAAAGGGGAATTTCCCCCCAAGGTGAGGCTGGTTGAATATGGATCTAAAGAAGCTATGTTTGAATATTATACAGCGGCTGTATGGGTATGTAATTATCATTTGATTCATTATTGGAATCAGGGACTGGTAAAAAGATTTGGACAGTATTATATTCAGATGTGGCATGGATCATTTGGAATAAAAAAGATCGAAAAAAACTGTGATTGTTTAACCAATAGTCAAAGTTGGACATATCTTGCCAAAAAAAATTCGCAGAATACCGATTTTTGGATTTCGAATAGTTTTTTCGAAGATGAAGTATATCAGAATGCTTTTTGGTCGGTAAAAAATATTTTGAAATTAGGTCATCCCAGAAATGATATCTTTTTTAAGGATGGACAGGATCTTGTGGAGAAAAAAAGTGCGCAAGAGTTTATCAATTGATGGAAAAGATAAAATTTTGCTATATGTGCCGACTTTCCGAGAAAAGCTTGATTTTCCTAATTATAAACTGGATATTGAAAAATTAAAAAAAGCTTTGGAAAAGAAAACAGACCAATCCTGGAAAATTGTTGTAAGACTGCATCCAAGGATGCAGAATTCGTTGGAAAAGGTTTGTATAGATGAAAAAAAACAGATTGTGAAAGCAGATGCTTATCCTGATATTCAGGAGTTATTAGCAGCAGCACAAGTGGTGATCACAGATTACTCCAGTTGTATTTTTGATTTTTTATTAACAGTAAGACCTGGCTTTTTATTTGTGCCTGATTTAGAACATTATGATCAGGAACGAGGGTTTTATTATAAATTGGAAGAAACTCCTTTTCCAATCGCACATACAAATGAAGAACTTATTCATAATATAGAAAATTTTAATCAGGAAAAATATAGCATGCAGGTGGAAGATTTCTTAAAGAAAAAAGGATCGGTGGAAGATGGAGAAGCATCTGTACGTGTATGCAACTTAATAGAAAGTATAGTGTCAGAAAAGGAAATTAGAGGATGAGTATTAATAAGAAACATGTGAAGACATTTTGGAATCGTCGATTTCTGTTATATGAGCTGGTAAAAAAGGGAATTAAATTAAAATATCGTCGTTCGTATCTTGGTATTTTATGGTCTATGTTAGAACCGATATTAACCACAATTGTATTAACAATTGTATTTGGAACGTTGTTTGGAAATAATGATAAGGAATTTCCATTATATATCTTATGTGGAAGGCTGGTATATTCTTTTTTTGCAACGGGAACTAAAACAGCATCCAAATCTATCAGGTTAAATGCAGCGATGATAAAAAAGGTATACATTCCGAAATATTTATATCCGCTATCCTGTGTATTATATAATTATGTGATTTTTGCTATTTCGTTAATTGTAATGGTTCCGTTGGCGGTATATTGTAATGTAACTGTGACATGGCATATCATTGAGGCAATTATCCCACTGTTACTTCTTTTTATTTTAACATTTGGAGTTGGAATGATATTGACAACGATCAATGTATTCTTTCGGGATATGGAATATATATGGGAAGTGCTTTTAATGCTTATTATGTATTCAAGTGCAATTTTTTATTATCCGGAACGTTTAATGAACAGCGGGTATGCGTGGATTTTAAAATGGAATCCGTTGTATTGTATGATCCAGAGTTTTCGTAATGCAATGTTTGGGGAAGCTATGGACATGGGGTTGACGGCATATGCAGCAGTATGTTCTATTGTAGTGTTGATTTTAGGCGTGATTTGTTTTTATAAAAAACAGGATGATTTTATTTTGCAGATATAGAGGTTAAGATGGCAAAGGAATTATTACGTGTAGAACACATAGGAATGAAATTTAATCTAAGTAAAGAACGAGTGAATGATTTTCGTGAATATGTAATAAGAATGCTCAAAGGTAAAAAGTTAGAGAAGGATGAGTTTTGGGCACTTAAAGATATTAATTTTAGTATTCATGAAGGAGAACGAATAGGAATTCTTGGACTAAATGGAGCAGGAAAAAGTACGTTACTCAAAGTGGTTGCAGGAGTATTTAAACCCACAGAGGGCAGAGTAATAAGAAATGGAAAAATAGTACCATTATTAGAGCTTGGAGCAGGATTTGATAAGAACTATACAGGCCGGGAAAATATATTTTTATATGGAGCAGTGCTTGGATATGGTCGTCAATACATGGAAGAAAAATATGATCAGATTGTAGAGTTTTCCGGATTAGAGGATTTTATGGATGTACCTATTAAAAACTATTCATCAGGTATGAAATCAAAGTTGGGATTTGCAATCGCAACGATAGCTGAACCGGAAATTTTAATTTTAGATGAAGTACTTTCTGTAGGAGATGGTAAGTTCAGAAAGAAGAGTGAAAAGAAAATCCTTGATATGATGCAGGATGGTACGGCGGTTTTATTTGTGTCACATTCACTTGCACAGGTAAAACGTATCTGCAATAAAGCTATGATCCTTGAAGGGGGAAAAATGATTGCTTTTGGGGATGTAGATGAAGTGGCACAGGTTTATGCAGAAATGACGGGTGAACTGGATGAGTTAACAGTGGGTCAGAAAAATCTTGTGAAAAAAAAGAATAAAAAAAAAGAAAACAGAAAAAATCAAACAGGAAGATAAAAGGGAGGTTATGGAAGAATCATGAATATAGCGATTGTTTTTGCTGGTGGAAGCGGAGTCAGAATGGGAGCCGGTGTCCCGAAACAGTTTTTGGAAATAAATGGGAAACCGATTATTGTTCATACACTTCAACTTTTTCAGTGCCATGATATGATTGATAAAATATATATTTCAGTACTTGCTGATTATATCCCTTATATGAAAGAATTGGTAGATGAATACCGTTTGAATAAGGTGGCAGATGTTATTCCAGGTGGAGAGACTGCACAGGATTCGATTTATAATGCGTTAAAAAAAGCAGAAAGTGAAAATGCAGAGGATTCTATCGTACTATTGCATGATGGTGTACGCCCATTTGTATCTTATGAAGTGATCAGTAATAATATTCGCTCTGTACAGGAAAAAGGCAATGCAATTACCTGTACTCCTTGTTTTGAAACAATCATGATCAGTAAGGATGGGAGTCACGTCGACTCTGTTCCATATCGTAAGGAAACGTTTGCAGCGCAGGCACCACAGAGCTTTTACTTAAAAGATATTATTGCTGCACATGATGCAGTTAGAAGTACACCTACAAAATATGAAAATATGGTTGATGCGTGTACGATTATTCGCAGCCAGGGGATTGAAGCACATATGGTGGAAGGAAACAGAGGCAATATTAAAGTTACGACACCGGAAGATGTGTATACGTTTCGTGCATTGTTACAGTACAAAGAGAATGAACAGGCATTTGGACTGGGTATTACAAATCGTATAGGAAATGGAAGAAAGCTTTATAGAAAAGGTAAGTATAAACATATGGAGAATGGAGAAGTTGAAATGAACGAGTGCATGGAAAATGAAATTATGCAGCAAGATCTGGAGATGCTTGTAGATAGTGATCTGCCAATTACAGCATTAGAGGGTAAGTCGGTACTTGTGACAGGTGCGACAGGATTGATTGGTTCGCAGATGGTATATTTGCTTGCATGTTATAACCGAATGCGTAACCTTCAGATTCATATTATTGCTATGGTGCGTAATGAAGAAAAAGGGAAAAAGATGTTTTCGCATCTGATTGGGCGTGGGGATGTTGAATTGCTTGTTGGTGATATAAATAGACCAGTGGTATATTCGGATTCTGTAGATTACATTATACACGGAGCCAGTGCAACCAGTTCAAAATATTTTGTGTCTAATCCTGTTGAAACAATTTATACGGCATTGGATGGAACGTCAAATATCTTAAAGTTTGCTACAGAAAAAAAGATAAATGGGATGGTGTATCTGTCATCTTTGGAGGTATATGGAACACCGGAGAAAGATGCAGATCTGATTACAGAAAATGATTATGGATATATTGAACCGCTCAGTGTAAGAAGCAGCTATTCCGAAGGAAAACGTATGGTAGAGTGTTTGTGTGCATCTTATGCACACGAATATAGTGTACCGGTTAAGATTGCCAGACTTTCTCAGACCTTTGGACCGGGAGTTGCATACGAAGATGGAAGGGTGTTTGCGGAATTTGCACGCTGTGCATTGGAACAGCGGGATATTGTACTGCATACGCAGGGACATACGGTAAGAAGTTATTGTTACACAAAAGATGCACTTTCTGCATTATTATACATTTTAATTTCCGGTAAAGCAGGGGAAGCATATAATGTTACGAATATGGATACTGCGGTGTCGATTAAGGAAATGGCAGAATTGGTCTGTGAGACAATTGGAAGTGGAAAAATCAAAACTGTGATCGATATTCCTGAGGATTTAGCCTCTTTCGGATATAATCCGGAAATGATAATCCGATTGGATAGTAAAAAATTAATGCAGCTTGGCTGGAAAGCAACAATTGGATTAGAAGAGATGTTTGAGCGTTTGATAAAGGGAATGAAGAAATAATTTGAAAGGAGATCTACAATATGAAATTTGGTGTAGTGATTCACAAACCGACAATGAATTTGGGGGATGATATTCAGACCTATGCAGCAGCTAAATTATTGCCTCATGTTGATTATCAGATAGATAGAGAATATATTAGTGATTTTAAAAGTGAAAATGATGAACCGGTAGCTGTTATCATGAATGCATGGTGGATGTGGAAAAAATGGAACTGGCCGCCTGCAGACTGTATTATCCCCAAATTACTGAGCATGCATATTAATAATTATGGGGTTGCAAGAAAATCATCTCCAATTTATGCCGAATGGGCGCAGGGATGTGGAGGAGAGTTTTTTAAGAAGTATGGTCCGGTGGGATGCAGAGATATGGCATCGCTTGATTTTTTTAAAGAACAGGGTATAGATTGCTATTTTAGCGGATGTCTTACATTAACAATTCCGAAACAGAAGAAAACGGAAGATGCGGGAACATATGTCTGTTTGGTTGATTTAAACGATAAGATCAGAGCGAAAGCAATGGAATATCTGAAAGATACAGGACTAGAAATTCGGGTTATAAGTCATAATTGTGATTATAGAAAATCGAACGCAACATTTGAAGAGAGAATGGCAAAAGCAGAGGAGATACTTACTTTATATCAAAATGCTAAATTTGTTATTACGCGAAGGCTGCATGTAACATTGCCTTGTCTTGCACTAGAGACCCCCGTTTTGTCAATCGTTGATCTCAAGGATGCGGAAGGAAATGGGACACGCTGGGGATGTTATATGGATACGGTTCGTTGTATTGATAATGAAGATTTCTTATCTGGTAATTTTGAGTATGATTTCAATAATCCGCCAGAAAATAAAAAAGGATATCTTGCTTTACGCGAAAAGCTGATTCAGGATGTACAGGATTTTGTTGCCGAGTATGAGAATTGTGATCTGCCATTAGAACAGGTGCGGAAGACTACCTATACACCGTTGGAGCGTTTAGAGTGGCAGAATAACATGAAAACAGAAGTGTTAGAGAAGTGGTTAAAGAAAAGCAGAAAACTTCTGGATGATAAAAAATTATTTGAAAAAAAATATAAGGATACATTAAAAAACCTGAGAAAGTACAAAAAATATGTAGATGAATTACAAAGTCAGGGAATTATTAGTGAAATTAAGCTTCCTGATGTGGAGGATACACCGAAATCAGAGCAGCAATTGCAGCGAGATGCTTTCAAAAATAAAATTTGGAAGAAAATTAAAAAAAATGTTTTGATTATAAAAAGCAGATGGTTTATTTGAAAGATTCAAATGCCATCTGCTTTTGTTATGATAGTGTAGTTGTATTATAAAAATTGGTTATTTGATCTTGATGGATACAATCTTACTATCTACTCCATAAACTGTAGTTTTTCCTATTGTAGTGTATGGAACAATTTTATAGTAATAGGTAGATTTACTTTTTAATTTAGAATCCTTATAGGTGATGGTTTTGTTTTTTCCTATCGTAGAAATTTTTTGTATAGCTGCCATTTTTGGAGGTAGAACGATAAACAACATAGCCGGAAGCTGATGAAAGTTTTTTCCAATTTAATGTAGCTGTTTTTGCTGACTTTGATTTTCCGGAAAGTGATTTTACAGTTAATGTTTTAACATAACTGGAATTAACTTTTACATTATTATAAGTATTCTTTTTGAAAGTATTCGGATAAACAGTCCCCTTTACTTTGGAAGAAAGAATAATCGCCCTACTACAGGAAGAGATTGTATTGCTGCTAAGAATAAGTTTACCTGAGTCAGCACGGATACCATCAATTTTTTTTGAATTGCCTGTTATGATATTTTTCTTCAACGTAATTGCGTAGGAGGTAGAGGCAGGGTTGCAATAAATAGGGTAAGCCTTGCATTTTTTTATTGTATTTCCACTGATCGTCATTTTGCACTTTACAGAGTTGATCGCAATTCCTTTATCTTTTCCAGAGGTAATGGTATTGTCGGATATTGTACCTGTTTTGCTTTTGGTAAAGATAAAAATACCTGTATTGGCAGGTTTGCTGATTGAGTTGCCAGAGATAGTTCTTGCAGTACTCTTTTCGGCACAGATGCCATACTTACCAGGTGAGGTAATTTGATTATTCGCAATGGTAGAAACTTTGCTGTTGTTATATACATGTACACCAGTAATAGCAGGTGATTGTATCGTATTGGCTTTTATGGTTTTGGCAGTAGCACAATCGATAAATACACCATGTTTTCCAGAAGCATTAATGGTATTACTGGAAAGTTTATTTACTGTACATTTGTTATGCAAAAATACACTGTTTGTTTTTGCAGAAGAAAGCGTATTTTTACTTATTTCAGTGACTGTGCTTCCGTCAATGTTAATGTTGACATTTCCGGCAGAAATATTGTTGTCTGTGATTAAGTCAACATTAGAATTATTATAAATAAATATTCCGTTGATACCAGGCTTGTTAACCGTATTTGAAGAAATATTCGTAGCACTGGCATTTTCTATCATAATAGCATTGTTAGTTGGTGTAGTTACTGTATTCCCTGAAATGGATTTTGCAGAGGATTTTTCAAATATATGTATGCCGGAAAGGGGCTTATTGATTGTATTATTGTCAATGATTCCATTGGTAGAGGATTCGCGTAACTGTATGCCATAGAAGGTATTTTTAGGCTTTGAAACCTGAGAATAAGTTATTGTATTTCCAGTTATTGTTGAGTTCCTGGCGTCTTGCAGACGGATTCCATGTCCATCCGTATTGATCGTATTATCGGAGATGGTTATGCCGCTGATAAAATAATTACCTGCAGGAATTGTATCTCCAGAGCCGGTAGTGGCAGAACCTAGATTTAAACCACTGACAAAAATAGCGGCATTTTCGTAATCTTCATAAGGGTCATTACCTGAAGCTGCAATTGTATTATTGCTGATAACCATTTTTTGATTGTTCACAGGAGTTTGATATGTAACCGGGGTTGACGATGGAATATGTCCTTCTTTTACTGCTGTGGAAGCAAGAAAAGTACCACTTTCACGAACGGAATATATCATGATACCTTGCGGAGTATCAGTTATGGTATTGCCTGTAATAGTACAGTTGATGTAATTCATTGCCTGTATAGCTAGACTCTTAAGACTGGTAAATGTATTGTTGGAAATTTCTATCGTGTCTACTGGATTGTTTAGTATTGCAGTGTGACTACCAATACCACGTGGAACATTTTTAAAGGAGCAACCGGTAATTTTTACATTCTTTAAAGGAAGATCTTCAGATAGATAACCGGACAAGTGAGATTCTAGTAAAATATCAAGCTGAATGGCTTCATAGGTATAGGGTTTGGCACTTGTCGATAATGCCTGATCGGCAAAATTACAATTTTGAATTGTGATACCGTTATTGCCAGCAATCTCCATAAGGTGAGAATTGGAACAATTTTTCAATGTGGCATTCATCAGAGTAATGTTCTGTGTATGACAGATCTTGATGGCGGTATTGCTATTGCCATTTTCGTTCCAGATACCGCCATCAATGGTAATATTTTGGTAATAATAACCTGAATGTGTATCATTACTGTCGCCTACTTTTATCATGTTGTAATTGCTTCCCTTGTTTTGAGTAAGGGTAACACCTGTCAGGCAAAGATAGGTGTTGCTGTAAATACGAAGTCCTTGTGTGAGAGAATATTTTCCAGGATCTACAAAAACTTTGTATGGTAAGTCTGTTGTTGCATTTTCCTGAGCTTCATCTAGTGCAGATTGTATAGCGGCATATGCACTGGTGGAAGAAATTTCACTTTTGGTTACATTAATAACATAATACCCATTGGAAACAGCTCCTTTGGGAGTATCAAATTGTTCGGAAATTTCAGTATCTTCCGTTAATTCGATAATTTCGAAATTATCATTGTTCTCTGATTCTTCGATAGTTTCTGATGATTCAGTAGTTTCTGATGATTCAGTAGTTTCTGATGATTCAGTAGTTTCTGATGATTCAGTAGTTTCTGATGATTCAGTAGTTTCTGATGATTCAGTAGTTTCTGATGATTCAGTAGTTTCTGATGATTCGGTCATTTCCGACACTTCAGTTGTTTTCAATTCCTCGGATTTTTTGAACATTTCAGATACTGTATCCGCAATAGAATCGATATCTTGAATATTCGGTGATGCATATGATGATGAAGTGGATGACAGTAATAAAGCTGTACCCAGAATACAACTGCATACTGTCTTAAAAAAACATTTCTTTTTCATAAATATACCTCCATAAATAATATTATAGTGCTAGTGTACCACCTGAGGTACTATGTGACAAGATAATCACGGGAGTTTGACAGTTGAATATTAAAAAAAGTTATCGCAGGTCGCATAAAACCTGCATTTTTTATGTCAAATTTTTCGTTTTTTATATGCACTTGTTTGTAATAGTGTGGTATACTTAAAAGAAAAAGGATTTTGTGTTATGTATATTGCAGTTACAGGTAGTAAAAATAATAAAGATGTTTACATTTATCAATCATTCCGAAAAAAGGACGGAAAATCATCATCGCGTATCTATAAGAAGCTTGGAAAATATAACGCCTTGTTGGAACAGTTTGATGGTGATAATGAAAAACTTATGGCTTGGGCGAAAAGCGAAGCTGCCAAAGAAACAGATCTCTACAATGAGCGTACGGGGAAAGTAACGGTTGAATTCTCTCAAGCTGCCTGCATTCCTATGAACGAGACACGTTCTTTTCATGCCGGTTATCTATTTCTTCAACAATTATGTACGGAGCTACGCCTTGATAACATCTGCCGTGTGATTAAAGGGCGCCATAAATTTAAGTATGATCTTCATGCGATTCTGACTGATCTCGTTTACGCAAGTGTTCTCTCTCCTTTAAGCAAGCTCAGCAGTTATAACTTTTGCAAAACGCTTCTTGAACCACCAAAGTATGAGATTCAGGATGTTTACAGAGCTTTATCTGTAATCGCGGAAGAGTCGGATTTTATCCAAAGTGAACTATACAAAAATTCAAACTTCATCCATCCAAGAAATCAGAAGATACTTTACTATGACTGTACGAATTATTACTTTGAGATTGAGGAAGAAAGCGGTTTGAAGCACTATGGAAAAGGCAAGGAGAACCGTCCAAATCCGATTGTTGGTATGGGGCTGTTTATGGATGCTGATGGCATTCCACTTGCATTTGATGTTTTTCCAGGTAACCAAAACGAGCAGACAACGCTTAAGCCTCTGGAGAAGAAAATCATAAAAGATTTTAACTGTAGTGAATTTATTTTCTGTTCAGATGCCGGCCTTGGAAGTGCAAATAACCGAGCGTTTAACAGCATCGGGAATCGGGCTTATGTCATCACGCATTCCCTTAAAAAGATGAAGCAGGAAGACCGTGATATTGCCCTGAATCCAACACAGTTCAGAAAAGCTGGTTCGACAGACTTTATAGATATCAGAACTTTGGACGAAACCGATGATGAAGTTTTTAACTCCATTTACTACAAGGAAGTCCCTGTTGTTACCGGAGATTTGGATGAGACGCTGATCGTTACATACTCACCGAAATATAAAGCTTATCAGCAAAGAATACGGTCACGTCAAATCGAGCGTGCAGAGATGATTATCAACTCTCCTTGCAAAAAACAAAAGGGCAAAAATCAAAATGATCCAATGCGTTTTGTGAAAAATACTGCCGTAACAAACGATGGTGAGATTGCAGAAAAGAAAGTATATGAGATTGATGAGGAACAGATAGCCAAAGAAGAACTTTACGATGGCTTCTACGCGGTTATGACAAATCTGGAGGGAAATATCGAGGAAATCATAAAGATCAATAAGCAGCGCTGGGAAATTGAAGAAAACTTCAGAATCATGAAAACAGAATTCGAAGCCAGACCTGTTTATGTCAGAAGAGATGACCGTATCAAGGCACATTTCATGACCTGTTACATCAGCCTTCTTCTCTACCGTCTGTTAGAAAAGAAAATAGGAAATAGCTATACAACAGAGCAGATCATAGAGACTCTGCGATCCATGAAAATGACACTGTTAAATACCGCTAATGGCTATGTTCCATCCTACACCCGAACTGAAATAACGAACTCTTTACACAAAACTTTTGGTTTTCGGACAGACTATGAATTTATCAAAAAATCTACGATGCGAAGCATCATCAAGCAAACAAAAGAAATAGATTTACCATAGTGTAAAAAATATAGCACAATAACACATATCACTGCGAAACAAAAAACGGCTGTAAGCCTTGATTTTACTGGCTTTACGACCGTTTTTTTGCTTTTCAACTGTCAAAGATGGGGAATGGAATGTAAAATGTGCGGGGAGGAATAAATATTGTAATTTGGATGGAAATCCGATATACTAAGTCAGAGGATAGCAAAGAATCAAAAGGATATTTTTAGTTATCCGTTATATTGGAGAAATCATGGAAAGAATAGCAGCAAGCGGAATACAGGCGTTACAGATTTTGCTTGAAAATAACGGCATTATTTTGGAATTGCATTTGAGGGGAAAAGGTACAGATTGAAGGAATAACTTGAGGGATAGAAAATGAAAAACTACAAAAATGAAAAAAGCCTGTTTGTTGCGCTGCTTGGATGTACAATATGTCTGATGTTTACCTTGATGTATTTGGGAGGATTTAAAAGTCTGACGTATTTTCTTGGATCAGAAGCAATATATGATTTTCCAGAAACCGATATGATAAAAAATGCAAAAGGATGGGAATATCATGAAGAAGAAAATGGATATTATATTGTCAAGAATAATGCGGTTAATAAATATCGTGTAGATCGCTATGTCAGGACATGGAAATATTTATATTTGACAATTAGCAATTGTTCAGTGTCAGAAGTACACGCAATATTAGAATATTACGATAAAGAAAAAAATATATTAAAAGAACAGCCCATTGTAATTTACAATGGAGAAAATGAGATAGAGCTTGATGAAACTATAGAGATATATCGCATAGGCATACGTATTCGTGATGCGAAAGGTATTTTTTTTTCTATGGATTCAATGGAGATACGAAGTGAAAAGGCTGGATTTTCGTGGCAGAAGTTTTATGAATGTATGGGAATGAGTCTACTTATTTGTGGATGTGTGATATTCATGGGATATTCTGTTAGAAAAAATATGTTAATACAGAAAATTATGCTTTGGAGAAAAATACTGGACTCTTATATATATTGCAGAGTCTTTATGTGCTGCAGGGGAATATTGTTGGAAAAAAGGCAATTCAGAAGTGCAGAAAAATAGACAGAAAAGTGACAGTTGAAATTTTGTTATGTGTTTTTTTTGCATGGATTTTGTTTTTTGAAATAATGGGATGGACAAAAGGGGAAAGCTATCGTTATTTTTCATTGGGATGTGCTGTTATTTTATTTGCCTGTGGATGTTTGTTGTGGAAAAAAGAATGGAAAAATACAGGAGTTATGTCATCAGTCCTGAAATCATGGTACGGATTATGGATCATGATGGCATTATCAGATGTCTTTAAAGAGGATGGGGAAAAGTTTTTTTCTTATGTGATGATATTTTCAGCAGGCTTTTTTATTTTTGCGTATAATCAGCGATTTAAAGCGGATGCGGTGATATGTCTGTTTTTAAGGGCATTAGAAATAGATTATGTTCTGGTTGTATTGTTTTGTGTCTTTTTTAGACCTAAGATTATAACAGTTTATTATAATGGAATTTGCAGACGTCCAGAGGATTTTGCGATGTATGCCCTGTTAATATTTGCCCTGTTTGTATGGAAGATATATGGGTTAATTGATAATGATGCGTCATATCTTCAGTGGATAGGTTATGGGATGGGGGCAGCGTCAGCACTATATTTTGTACTTAGATCAGGCGGAGTAGTGGCAAAAATTGCATTGATTCTTGTAGCCATAACATATTTATATGGGTGCGTTTATATATGGGTGAAGAAAAGGGTTAGTTTTAGATATCGGTGGAAGCAAATACTGACGGCAATTGTATTTTCATTTTTATGTGTGGTAGTTATACATATTTCGGTCAAATATTTGCCAGATATTTTGCAGACAACGGTTGTGTTTGAGGATGAACAATTGGTCAGTGTACTACCAGAGGATGAATTGCAGCTTTATCAGCAGATGTTTCCAATAACATTGGAAAATGTGACATCGAAAGACACTATCAATGTTATGGGAAGTTGGAAAAATTATGCAAGAATGATGGGGTTATATGGAAATGCAACGCAGATATATAGAAACAGGGAGCCCGTTCAGGCATATAATGGATATCTGGATTTGATGTATCATTACGGTATTTTTGCAGTAATTCCATTTGTATTATATCAAATTTATGGGTTTTGTATATCATTAAAAAAATGTAGAAGATTTTTTTGGCAAAAAAAATCCGTATATATTTGTACTATGTGTTAATATTATTTTTACAGTATTTTGTGTGTTTGGGAATGCGTCTGTCAATTTTGGAAACATAGCAGTATGGTGTTATTTCCTTTTTAATGGCGTTTATTTTAAAGAGTGAAAGGTTTGCAATACATTACAGGGAGAAATTTATGTCAGGAAATACAGATGTTTTGATGAAAACAAAAATATTTTTGGTAAAAATCTGTATATGGATATTATTTTCAATTATTACAGGGATTAGCTGTGCAGCCTGGTATGTAACAGGAGGAAATATAACCCAATTTTATAATAGGGGCGACTCTTTGCAGTTTTATACAGAAAAAATTGTAAACAATCTGCAGAATATATCATTTGAAAATGAAAAATTTATTATACAGGGAGACACTGCACAAATTGTTTTTGACAGTTTAAATAAAAATAACCAGTGGAATTACTTGAAAACGGATTTGTATAATATGAACTGTGACTCAATAACTGCACAAATTGTTTTCTATGATCGGACATGGCAAAATGTAGGGGAACAAGAATTGAATTTAATGGAGGGAGAGAATCTATATCAGCTAAATGGAGAGAGTTTTTCAAAAGTGGTATTTTGTTTTGAAAATGAACAAGGAAAAGAATTTTCAATTAATAAATTTGAAATTTCTACAGATAAAATGAAGGATGATGAAAAGCTGCCAGCTGTAAGTGTATTATTTTCAATAATCTGTATGATCATAACAGGAATTTTATATTGGCTGAAAATAAGATATGGCAGAAAAGGTAATTATAAATGGGGAAGGGGATTACAAAGTATTTATATATTGGTGGGAAATGAGATTTGGCGAAAGCTTAGAAATGTACCGGAAAAAATGAGAAATTTTATTAGTATATTTCTTTTTTCGGTGATGTTTTATTTTTTTGTCATTTATAAATGTATATGGCCTATTCTTTAAAAAAATGACACATGCATATACAATGTTTGTTTTAATTGGATGTATGTTATTGATAGCTGGATTGAATATACGAAAACCTTTGAAATATCGTAACTGGAATAATTTGTTGGTAATATCTTGGATCGTATTATGGGTACTGGCTTGTATTTCGGACTTTATTGTAACAAAAAAAAAAAGTGCGTATTTCTCTTTTTATGGATATTTTATACTGTTCCCGACAGGTTTTCTGTTTTTTGTATGGAATAATCAGGAAAACAGGGAGAAGATGTTGTGGCAATTATTAAAGGCACTGGAAATAACATTTGTATTATGTGTGGTGTATTGCCTGATGTTTCGCCCGGAAACAGATGGATACAGATATAAAGGATTTTATACCAATCCAAATCCATTTGGATTATATATGGCTGTTATGATAGGTGTCTTTTTATGTGAAATAGACTATTACATAAAATGTAAGGAAGTTAAAATTTTAAAGATTCTTCCATATGCCATTGGTTTGACAACAGCATTTTTTTTCCTGAAAAAACACAAAGCACAACAGCTACTTTAGCAATTCTGTGCGGTGCATTGTGCTGGGGAATAGAAAAGATCCTGAAAAGACACATGAAAAAAACTATGATCGCAGTGATGTGTTTTGTGATATGTTATATTCCGTTTCAATGGGGTTACAGTGGGGAATTACCAATATATCAGAGGCAATCGGAACGCAGATTGTATATCCGGTGGATTATGAATATGCATCTGTCAGAGATTTAGATGATTTAACTGGAACCATACATGTTTATGCAGCAGAAAGAGAGGATATGTCCCAAACTTCACAGAGAATCAGACAAAAGTTATTAAATTCGAATTCGATAAATGGTTTATTTTCAGGCAGGCTATACCACTATTCGACGTATCTGAGTCAGATGAATTTGTTTGGTCATACAAAAAGAGCAACTGTTTATGGATCAAATATTAATTCTGCTCATAATGGAGTATTGGCATATGCACATATGTATGGAGTTTATATAATAGTTCCTTATATAATGATGTTTGTTGGATATTTTTCGCGGGCGGTCAGGTATTGTAAAAGTGCGGAAAATAGAAATTATTATGCATGTCTGCCGTTGATCATATATGTTGTATTTTTCTTAGAGAACATGATGGACAATGTAGATATTCCATTCCATTGGATTGTATGGTTTGTGTTTATATTGTTAGGGGGGTTCTTGTTTTCTATGCGGGAGGAAGAGAAAGTGTAGATAACAGCAGAGATTTCGCTTTAAAAAATAAAAGTCCCTGTTCTGCCTGTGAATTCCAGGTAAAGCAGGGGATATCAATTTTGGGTATCAAATTACTGTTTTTTCTGTATAATCACTCAAAAAGGACACCTTTTATTGTATAATTATGTTATGGAACAAAACATACGAAAGAAGGTGTCCTGAATGAAAAATTAGCATTGAAGAAAACTGCTAACTTATATGAAGAGTGTATATAAAATCCCGCAAAAAATCAAGTGTTTAACGGACGAAAGAAAAAGAAAATCTATTCCCATTGTTTAAACAATTGTCATGCCGGTACTGCTTTTT
>ENA-OQAN01000527-OQAN01000527.1-human-gut-metagenome-genome-assembly--contig:-NODE-527-length-20175-cov-2.404479_pt1 | contig 20175 bp, 24 predicted proteins | sample MGYA00242735_ERZ504527 | MGnify/ENA primary metagenome ERZ504527 (study PRJEB26092, sample SAMD00036230) | human gut metagenome | host: Homo sapiens | study: EMG produced TPA metagenomics assembly of... | reverse complement strand
ATCAGCGATTTGTAAAAAATGCTCTCAAAAATGCGGAGTTGCCACCTGATTCTTTCAAATATTTGTTTTTCTTTTATTTCTGTCACATACACGTAAGCCTACCTACAAATTTGTGTTATACTATATACAACAAAAAGCAAAGGAGGCCGAATCTATGAGAATGTATGATCTGATACTAAAAAAGAGACAAGGGAAACCTTTGACGAAAGATGAGATTCAATGGATGATCCGTGAATACACAGATGGCAGGATACCGGATTATCAGATGTCAGCTTTGTTGATGGCGATCTGTTTTCAAGGGCTTGATAAAGAAGAAACTTATGAGCTTACGATGGCAATGGCGCGAAGTGGTGAGATGCTTGATCTGTCTCAGATTCAGGGGATCAAGGTTGATAAGCATAGTACGGGAGGGGTTGGAGATAAGACTTCTTTGGCGTTGACACCGATTGTTGCTTCGCTTGGAATCCCGGTTGCTAAGATGTCTGGGCGTGGACTTGGTCATACTGGGGGTACGATCGATAAACTGGAGAGTATTCCAGGTTTTTCAACACAGCTTGAAGATGATGCGTTTGAAGAACAAGTGAATTCAATTGGTATTTCGATTATGGGGCAGACGAAGGATCTTGCACCAGCAGATAAATTGTTGTATGCATTGCGGGATGTGACAGCAACGGTGGATCAGATTTCTTTGATCGCAAGCAGTATTATGAGTAAGAAGCTGGCAGCAGGAGCAGATGCGATCTTGTTGGATGTAAAGACCGGAAGCGGTGCATTTATGAAGGAAGAATCTGATGCGATGCAACTTGCCAAAGAGATGGTAGAGATTGGAAAGAGTGCCGGAAGGAAGATGACGGCTGTGATCACGAATATGGATGAACCTCTTGGAATGGCAGTTGGAAATATTCTGGAAGTCAAAGAAGCGATCGATACATTAAAAGGCAATGGACCAGATGATTTTGTGGAGCTTATTGAGACACTGGCTTCGCATATGCTGATCCTTGGCGGTGCAGCAAAGGATTTTGATGAAGGACTTATGAGAGTCCGGGAATCTATTCAAAGTGGGAAAGCATTGGATAAATTCAAACAATTTGTTGCTGCACAAGGTGGTGATACGAAATACATTGATCATCCAGAGTTATTTGAACAGGCAGATATTATAGAAGAAATACGATCAGAACAAGATGGATTTGTCGGAAGTATTGATGCACAGGAAATGGGAATCTGCTCTTTGATCCTTGGTGGAGGAAGAGAAACGAAGGAAAGTGTGATCGATCCAACAGTTGGACTTGTTTTCTCAAAGAAGGTTGCGGATCCTGTGAAGAAAGGCGATGTGCTTGCAACGATTTATGGAATGATGAAGAAAAAGTAAAACAGGCAGTTCTTCATTTTAAAGAAAACTACCATATAATAGAAGAAAAACCAACGAAACCGATAATGATCCGAGAAGTATTATCTTAAATCTATTTGCATAAAATGATAAAAAGGATAGAGATCCATGAAACAAAGAATCTGGATATTTATTTTTAGTATTATTTTATGTGTGATTTTGACAGGATGTATCAAAAAGGATGAACGAGGGCAAAAACAGAAGGTTGTATATGTTGTCTGTAGAAGAAGTGTGATCCCGGTACAATTGGGCAAACTGATCGATGAACAAAAGAGGGAAGCATTTCATTTTACATATACGACAGGTGGTTTTACTTATTATGTGATCGGATATGGAAGACAGCCGGGAAGCGGCTATAAGATCAAGGTTAGAGAATTTAGTGCAGACCGGACACATATTTATATTGATACGATACTGACAGGGGTTACAAAAGAGCACCAGAAGCATGGAAAATCTTATCCATATATTGTACTAAAAAGCCAGTTTTACGAAAAAGATGTGATTTTTCACTAAAATTATAAAAAGTTTAGAATAGTTTTATTGATTTATAAAATCAGAAAACATATAATGGTGCTTATGAATCAAAGGAGGAGCTGACATTTGAATAATCAACAGAATAATAAGAATGATAAAAATGATAAAGATAACAAGAAGAAAAACGCGAAGATTCTTGCAATCTTCCTGATCGTTTCAATTCTTGGTACTTTCTTTTTTAATTCGATTTTAACAAAATGGAGAAACGGAACGGAGAAAACGATTTCGTACAATAAATTTGTCACAATGCTTGATAAAGATCAGGTAAAAAGTGTAAAGGTCACAGACAGCCAGTTGAAAGTGACACCAAAGAACGAGGGAAATCCTTTTTACAAGACAACATATACGGTACAGAGGATCAGCGGAGATTATGAACTGGTGAATCGTCTGATCAAGAGTAAGATCGCATTTGAACAGGAACCAGAAGATCCGATGGATACTTTCTTATCGATATTGATCAGTTTGATCCCTACGATCGTGATCTTTGGATTCCTTGTCATGATGATGCGAAGAAGCAGCGGAATGATGGGGGTTGGAAAATCCAATGCGAAGGTATACGTTGAGAAGAAGACAGGAGTGACATTTGCAGATGTTGCGGGACAGGGAGAAGCGAAGGAAACACTGACAGAGATGGTAGATTTTCTTCATCACCCAGAACGATACACAGAGATTGGTGCGAAGCTTCCAAAAGGTGCATTGCTTGTAGGACCTCCGGGTACTGGTAAGACGTTGCTTGTCCAAAGCAGTAGACAGGGAGTAAGCCGGGAGTTTCCGTTCTTTTCACGTTTCTGGATTCTGACTTTTGTAGAGATGTTTGTTGGAGTCGGAGCATCCAGAGTTCGTGACTTATTTAAACAGGCACAGCAGATGGCACCATGTATTATTTTTATTGATGAGATCGATGCTATTGGTAAGAGTCGTGATAATGGAATGCATGGTGGAGGAAATGATGAACGTGAACAGACATTGAATGCTTTACTTGCAGAGATGGATGGATTTGATACATCCAAAGGTATCATTATTCTTGCAGCAACAAACCGTCCAGAAGTCTTAGACAAAGCCCTTCTTCGTCCAGGACGTTTTGACCGCCGTGTTATTGTAGAACGCCCAGATTTAAAGGGAAGAATTGAGACATTAAAAGTACATGCCAAAGATGTGAAGATGGATGAGACCGTTGATTTTGAAGAAATCGCACTGGCAACCAGTGGAGCTGTTGGATCTGATCTTGCCAATATGATCAACGAAGCAGCACTTGGAGCTGTCAAGGCAGGAAGAAAGGCTGTTTCACAGAAAGACTTATTTGAAGCAGTGGAAGTTGTCATTGCGGGTAAAGAGAAGAAGGACAGAATTCTTGGCGATGAAGAGAAACACATCGTTGCATACCATGAAGTCGGACATGCACTGGTTATGGCATTGCAAAAAGAATCAGAACCAGTACAGAAGATCACCATCGTACCTCGTACCATGGGAGCACTTGGATATACAATGCAGCGTCCAGAAGAAGAAAAATACTTAAATAAGAAGGATGAGATGTTAGCAGACCTTGTATCATTCTTTGGTGGACGTGCGGCAGAAGAAGTGAAGTTTAACTCTGTCACAACAGGAGCATCCAATGATATTGAGCGCGCCACAGCGATCGCAAGAGCGATGGTAACACAGTATGGTATGTCCGATGAATTTGGATTGATCGGTTTAGAGTCCATTACAAACCGATACTTAGATGGACGTGCAGTTATGAACTGTGCAGAGACAACAGCAGCGAAAGTCGATGAAGTTGTCATGAAGATGTTAAAAGAAGCTTACGCCAAAGCAGTCACATACATTCGTGAAAATATGGACATTCTTGACGAAGCAGCAGAGTTTTTGATCCAGCGTGAGACGATCACAGGAAAAGAATTCATGGAAATCTTCAATAAATACAAGAATCCAGTAGAAGAGTCTGATAAAAATGTATCAGAGACAGCTGAAAATGATGCAGAAATTTCAGAAGCAGAGGTGAAAACAGATTCTGAGATCAAGACAGAAGAAGAAAATACATCGACATATAATACTGGATATGCCCAGTGGGTGGAAGATGATGACGATGAAGAATAATCTGTCAGAGTCAGTTAACAAAATAAAATAGCGAAAAGCATAAAAATGCGGAGACGATCGATTAAACGAATGTCTCCGCATTTTTCCATATAGCTGATATAAAAGGATGCCAAAGGTAAAAAATACATTCTATCCTCAGCAGGTCTTGTTACGGCCTTAATCCCATTCCACCTTCTAAGGTAAGTGTTTCTCCGTTCATATATTTGAAATCAGGCGAAGCTAACTGAACGCATACTCTTCCGATTTCTTTCTCAACATCTCCATAATGTCCTGCAGGAGGCATTTTAACATTAGCTTCAAAGGCTTCAGGATAAGCCTGCTGGAAATTTTCAAGCTGTGCTGTCCATGCGAGTGGACAAATGATATTAGCATTGATGCCGTCAGGACCCCATTCATTTGCGGCAACTCTGGTAAGACCACGGATTCCTTCTTTCGCTGCAGCATAAGCACATTGACCATAGTTTCCAAATAATCCGGCACCGGATGCAAAGTTAATGACAGAGCCTTTTGTCTCTTTCAAATGAGGGTAACATGCTTTCATATAGTAAAATGCGGCATAAAGACCGGAATAAAGTGCGAGATCAAATTGTTCAGTCGTATGATCAGCTAAAGTAACTCCAGAAGCAGATGCCTGTGCATTATTGATCAGGACATCGATCCGTCCGAATTTGGCGATTGTTTCATCAATGACATTCCGCACGACTGTCTCGTTGTCAGCACCGGCACTTACATCGGCTTGGACTGGTAGAACTTCGATATTGTATAATCTCTCGAGTTCCTCTTTGGCATCGGCAAGTTTCTGTTTATTTCTTCCTGTAATAACGAGGTTTGCACCTTCCTTTGCGTATGCAGTTGCAATTCCATAACCAATAGACCCACAGCTTCCATCTTTTAATACAGATCTTCCGCCACCAGTGATGATGGCTGTTTTACCTTTTAAAAATCCCATAAGTTTTACCTTCCATTATTAAGTGATGAGACAATCATAACAAATAAATTGTGTGGAATCAAGGAATAATTTCGTTAATTATCTGACAATTATGCTAATTTATTAATTAACGAAAAGATTCCGATCCGGAATGAACTAAATTTGGAACAACATAAAAAAATCTGCATTTTACAGAAAAAAGAAAGAAATAAAAAGAAAACCGCAGAAAAACAAATAGAAAACGAGCGATTTCTGACAGAAAATTCACAAAGAATAAATAAAAACTATCGATAATATAAAATCCATAGATGAAATCTTACGATATAAAACTTAAAATTCTGTATACAATATTCAAACATTAGTAAAACTGCACAAAAAACAGACACTTTCTTTGGAAACAAAGCTCAAAATCTGTGAAATAGAACTAAAATGTTTGAAATCAACAAAAAATGATTGACTAAAACATAACAGTGTATTAAAATAAAGACATCAAATAAAGAAAAGCGCTTTTTGATAGAGTAATTAAAAGATAAAAGGTTATTTAAGGAATTATGTAATCAACATTTTGGAGGTAAAAATATGAAGGCGATTGTAAGATATGGACAGGCATTTGGTGGTTATACAATGAGAGACGTTCCAGAACCAACATGTGGACCAGAAGACATCATCTTAGAGATCAAAGCAGCAGCAATTTGTGGAGCTGATATGAAACACTGGAGAGTTGATAATGGATCTGATGAATTCAACTCAATCCGTGGACATGAGTTTGCAGGAGAGATCGTTCAGGTTGGAGAAAAAGTAACAGATTGGAAAGTAGGACAGAGAGTTGTTTCTGATAACAGTGCTCACGTATGTGGTGTCTGCCCAGCTTGCGAAATGGGAGATTTCCTTTGCTGTGAAGAAAAAGTTAACCTTGGATTAGATAATAACACATGGGGTGGAGGATTCTCAAAATACTGCAAGATTCCTGGAGAAATCTTAAGAATCCACAAAACATGCGATCTGGGAGATTCCAGAAGGTGTTAAATATGAAGAAGCAGCAGTACTTGATCCTATCTGTAACGCATACAAAGCAGTAGCTCAGCAGTCTCACCTGATCCCAGGACAGGACGTTGTAGTATTCGGTACAGGACCACTTGGATTATTCTCAGTACAGATCGCAAGATTAATGGGAGCTGTAAACATCGTTATGGTAGGCCTTGATGAAGACGTTGATACTCGTTTCCCAGTTGCTTTAGAAGTTGGAGCTACACACGTAGTTAATGGATCTAAAGAAGATGTTGTAAAACGTTGTACAGAAATCTGCGGAAGAGACAACTTAGGATTAGTGATCGAGTGTTCTGGAGCTAACATCGCATTAAAACAGGCAATCGAAATGACAAGACCAAACGCTGAGATCGTTCGTGTAGGTATGGGATTCAAACCATTAGAATTCTCTATCAACGATATCACATCTTGGAATAAGAGTCTGATCGGTCATATGGCTTATGATTCTACATCTTGGAGAAATGCGATCAGATTACTTGAATCTGGACAGATCAAAGTTCAGCCACTGATCACACATAGATTAGGATTATCTGAATATGAAAAAGGATTCGATGCAATGGCATCTAAAGAAGCTATCAAAGTAATCTTCCACTATGATTTTGAAGACTAATAATTATTAGATTTAAAGACAAAAGCAGTCTTACTAAGGAGCAGAGTATGGAACGAAAATTAATGATCGCACCATCTATGGGTTGCTGTGATCTCTTTGATATGGAACGTCAGGTTCGTATCATCGATGAAAAATCAGACTTCTTACATATGGATATCAAAGATGGTGTATATGTACCAAGCTTTGGAATCGGACCAGAATTTCTAGCAGCATTAAAGGACAAAGTTAGTACACCAATGGATGCACATTTAATGATCAAGCATCCACAACAGTACCTTGAAACGTTTGCAAAGGCAGGGGCGGCCTATATTACGCCCCACACAGACTGCATCGAGGGAGATGCTTTCGTAACGATCAACAAGATCAAAGAACTTGGATGTAAAGCAGGAATCGCATTAAATCCATCCGTACCTTTAGAGACAATTGAGTATTATTTACCATTACTTGACAAGGTAACAATCATGATCGTAGACGCAGGTATTTCTGGACAGAAGGTCATTGAACAAACATATGACAAGATACGTAAACTGGTTAAGATACGTGAAGAAAAGGGACTTGATTTCTTAATTGAAGCCGATGGATCCATGAACAGAGATGTCTATCGTCCATTATACGAAGCAGGAGCAGATATGGTAGTCTTAGGACCTCCAGCACTGTGGAATAAGGCGGATGACTTCGAAGAAGCATGGGCTATCATGGAAAATGAGCTTGAAAGCGAGCTTAACTAAACAAAGAGAGGAAAAAACAAATGTCAAACAAAAACGCAAATATCGGAGCAAGACTCGACCGTCTGCCAAACTCTGGTTGGCATATCAAAATGTGGTTAGTATCCGCATTCGCATTATTAGTATGCTGGTCAAATGGTATCGGTGGAGCAGTACAGAACGTACTTTTAAATGAGTTACACTGGTTAGAGCCAGGATCAACATTACTGGCTATGTGGGGAACAACTTACACAGCAGGTCAGTTATTCGGAGCATTAGTTGGTGGTCCGATCGGTGATAAGATCGGTCGTAAAAAATCTATCTTATTATATGAAGTGATCCACATCATCGCTATGATCGGTGGAGCAGCAGCACCTAACGTAACAGTATTATATGTATTCCGTTTGATCCAGGGATTTGGATTAGGAGCATTATTAGTCGTATTATTCGCAGCATTTACTGAGTATGTACCAGGTAAGAACCGTGGTGTATGGTCTTCCAGAAACTCATTCATCGGTAACTTTGCTCATCCAATCTGTAATGGTATCGCATTAGTGATCGTTTCTACAGGAGTCAGCATGAACATGAACTGGAGAATCCAGTACATCATCCCTTCTGTATTATCTATCATTGCAAGTATCATTATTTATAACAAATACCCAGAATCTCCACGTTGGTTAGAATCTCAGTAGAGTTGAAGAAGCAGATGCTATCATGACATCAATCGAAAAAGAAATTGAAGCATCTACAGGTAAACCATTACCACCAGTTGAAGCAGTTGAAGCAAAAGCAGTTAAAAACTTACCATACTCTGCATTATTTAAAGGTAAATTATTAAAGAGAACAATTTGTGGTTCTTTAGTACTGATCGGTATGAACACAATTCAGTACACACTGATGAACTGGATGCCTTCATTATTAAGTTCATTAGGATATGATACATCACAGTCTCAGTTCATGACAATGTTCGGTCTGTTCGGTGCACCATTTGGAATCTTCCTTGCATCTTTATACATGGATAAAGTACCAAGAAAAGCAACAGGTGTTATCTTACTGATCGCCATGGCTGTTATGGGTGTCATTACATCTAAACAGACAACAATGACAGCACTGATCGCTTCAACATTCGTATTAAATACATTTATCTATATGTATGTATGTTACGCATCAGCAGTATATGTACCAGAAATGTGGCCAACATCTGCAAAATTATCAGGATCTGGATTCTGTAATGCAATGGGGCGTGTAAGTAATATCTTCTTCCCATTCTTAGTTACATCTGTAGCAGCAGGATCTATGGGATCTAACGGTGTATTCGTACTGATCTCTGCAGTAGCAGTGATCATCGCTGTATCAATCATCGTATTCGGTGTTGAGACAAGAGGTGAATCTGTCGAAGATATCGGTAATATTGAGTAATCAAATTAGGGAATCCTAAAAATAACTTAACATAAAATATAACAATCAGTAATTGGTGTCCGTCCTTTGTTGGCCGGGCACCGAAACAAAAAAGGAGCATTTGCTATGAAAAATTCAGAAGCAATCTTAGTAACACCAAAACAATTTGAGATTCAGGAATGTGCAGTTCCAGAACCAAAAGATCATGAAATCTTAATGAAAGTTGAATATGTTGGAATGTGTGGATCTGATATTCATGGATTCGAGTTTGGACCATTCATCCCACCTAAAGATCCTAACCAGAAAATCGGTCTTGGACATGAAGTAGCTGGTGAAGTTGTAAAAGTTGGAGCAAAAGTAACAAAATTCAAACCAGGAGATAAAGTACTGATCGAACCTGGTGTACCAGATGATTCTTGTGAATATTGCCGTACAGGACGTTACAACATTTGTCCAGACGTAGATTTCATGGCAACACAGCCTAACTACAAAGGTGCTCTTTGTGAGTACATGACACATCCAGAAGAATGGACATACCATGTACCAGAAGGAATGACAACAATGGAAGCAGCATTAGTAGAGCCAGCAGCAGTTGGTATGCATGCAGCAATCCTTGGAGAAGCAAGATTAGGAAAAAGCATTGTAATCCTTGGAGCAGGAACGATCGGACTTATGGTACTTCAAGCTTGTAAGAGTCTTGGAGCAACAGACATCACAGTTGTAGATGTTATGGACAAACGACTTGACCTTGCAAAAGAACTTGGAGCATCCAGAACGATCAATGGTGCAAAAGAAGACACAGTTGCTCTTCTTCGTTCAGAAGAATTATTCGGAGATCATGGTGTGGAACTTGTATTTGAATGTGCAGGATCTACATTTACAGCAAATCAGGCAGTACAGATCGTAGCTCGTGGTGGAAAGATCATGATGGTAGGAACACAGTCTAAACCAGTTCCAATCGACTTCTTAAAGATCAACCGTGAAGTAACGATCCAGACATCATTCCGTTACTGCAACAATTATCCTCAGACAATTGAAGCAATCAGAAGCGGTAAGTTTAATGTAAAAGATATGGTAACACATGTATATGATTACAAAGATGTACAGCAGGCATTCATGGATGCAATCGATCCAGAAAAGAAAACTGATATGGTAAAAGGTGTTATCAAAGTCGCTGAATAAACAACAACATTTAGAACAAGAAAAGGAGAAATTAAAATGATCGCAGATATCAGATTTTGGGAACAGAAAGCTAGTGAAGGACATTATGCAATCCCTCACTTTAACGTATGGAACGCAGAAATGTTAATGGGAGTTATTGATGCAGCAGAAGAACTTCGTGCACCAATCATCATCTCTTTCGGAACAGGATTTACAGGAAATACTTCTTTTGAAGATTTCTGTTATATGATGGAATCCATGGCTAAAAAAGCTACAGTACCAGTGATCTTACATTGGGATCATGGTCGCAACTGGACAATCTTAAAGAACGCAGTAGATCACTGCATGAACTCTGTAATGCGTGATGCATCTGCATTACCATATGAAGAAAACGTTGCAGAGATCAAGAGATGTGTAGATTACTTCCATGCATACAACATTCCAGTAGAAGCTGAATTAGGACATGTAGGAAATGAAACAGTATATGAAGAAGCATTAGCTGAATATGCATACACAGATCCTTCTCAGGCAAAAGATTTCGTAGAAAGAACAGGATGTGATTCTTTAGCAGTAGCAGTAGGAAACGTACATGGTGTTTACTCTGCTGAACCAAAGATCAGATTTGATATTATCGAAGCAGTTAACAAAGAAGTTAGTGTACCACTTGTACTTCATGGAGCTTCTGGTATCGGTGATGAAGATATCAAAAAAGCAATCCAGTGTGGAATCGCTAAGATCAACATTCATACAGAACTTTGCCAGGCTGCTATGGAAGCTATCAACGAACATAAAGACGAACCTTTCTTAGCTGTAGAACGTGCAGTTCGCCAGGCAGTAAAAGAACGTGCTATGTACAAGATCAAATTATTTGGTGATGACGGAAGGGCTGATGAATAAAGTGGAGAAAAAGTTAGACGTATTGTGTCTGGGAGCAGCGGTAGTAGATATCCCGTTGCGCCCAGTATCAAGAGAAGTTTTTGATATAGAATCATATCCGGTTGATAACATCGCGATGCTGTCGGTGGAGACGCTATGAATGAGTCAACGATCATCAGCGTCTTGGATGCAAGACAGGGTTGATGGCAGCGATCGGTGATGATGCAGCAGGAGCATTCATTTTACGTTCTTGCGATGAAGACAATATCGATACAGAAGGTGTGACAATTGATCCAAACTTAAATACATCCATTAATATCGGACTTGTAACAGAGGATGGAGAAAGAACATTTATCACAAACCGTAACGGAAGTCTTTGGAAAGAGAATATCGAGCATGTAAACTTCGACAAGATCAAAGAAGCAAAAATCTTATCTTTAGCAAGTATTTTTAACTGTCCTTTACTGGATGGAAAAACATTGGAAAAGATCTTCTCATTCGCAAAAGAACAAGGAATGACAATTACAGCTGATATGATTATGCCTCGATTAGGAGAGACATTAGATGATATCGCTGGTGCATTACAGTATGTAGATTACTTCTTCCCTAACTACGATGAAGCTTGTCTGATGACAGGTGAAAAAGATGAAGCAAAGGTGGCAGATAAACTGTTCTCTTACGGAATCAAAAACGTAGTATGAAGATCGGTACTCGTGGATGCTACATTCGCAACAAAGATGGTGTTATGATCGTGCCAGCATGTAAAGGAATTACAGCAGTTGATACGATCGGTGCAGGAGATAACTTCGCATCTGGATTCATCGCAGCCCTGCTTCAGGGAAAAGATATCAAAGAATGTGGTGAATATGCAAACTGTACAGCGGCGATCGCAGTACAGCATCCAGGAGCAACATCAGGAGTACAGAATCGTCAGATGGTAGAAGATATGCTCAAGAAGTATAAAGAAGACTACAAATAGAATTTGGTTAATTGGTTGTTAGATCTGAAAGGAAAATTTAAAATGAAAACAATGAAATTAGGAAAAACAGGAATGGACGTTTCAAGAATCGGTCTTGGAACATGGTCAATCGGTGGTGGATCTGCCTGGGGTGGAGACCACGATCTTCAGACAGTAGTAGATACGATCAGAGAAGCTCCAAAAGCTGGTGTTAACTTAATCGATACAGCTCCAGGATACAACTTTGGTAACAGTGAAAAGATTCTTGGTAAAGCCTTAGAAGGAATGAACCGTGAAGATGTTAAGATCATACAAAATGTGGTGTAACATGGGATCAGGAAATGAAAGGTGACCTGTTCAACAAAGTTAACGGAATTCAGTTATACAAGAACTTAAACAGTGAATCTGTGAAAAAAGAGATCGAAGCTTCCTTAGAACGTCTTGGAACAGACTATGTTGATGTATATATGACACATTGGCAAGCTACACCAGGAACAGAATATTTCGTTCCTATCCAGAAAACAATGGACGTTTTAAATGACTTAAAAGCACAGGGAAAAATCAAAGCAATCGGTGCTGCTAACGTAGACATCAACCATATCCAGGAATACATCAAATATGGTGATCTTGATATCATCCAGTGCAAATATTCTATCTTAGATCGTGGAATCGAAGATGAAATTATTCCATGTGCTCGTGAAAATGGCATCACAATTCAGTGCTATTCTCCACTTGAAATGGGATTATTATCTGGAACATTCCCAAGAGACTACAAACCAGTAGGAGCTCAGATTCCTAAGAAATGGTTCCAGCCAGAAAACATGCAGAATGCAATGGATATGATGGAATCTTGGAAACCATTATGTGAAAAATATGACTGCACAATTGCTAACTTAGCACTTGGATGGATTCTTGCACAGGGTGATTTCTTAAACTTATTAAGTGGATCTACAACAGTAGACGAAATCAGAGAAAATGTAAAATCTGCAGAATTAGAATTAGATCCTGAAGATGTAGCATTCATGAGAGAATCAGCAGAAGCAATCGATAAATAAAAATCAGAAAGAGATCCCTTGTGAGAAGAAAAATTGAAAATGTTGGAAAACATGGAAAAAGTCTTTGAATTCCACAAAATCAATGATAGAATAAAAGAAAGTCACAGAACATTTAAGAAGTATGTGACAAATAAGAATATATACTATATTAAAAAATTTACAAGGGGGGGGGTGTCCCGTGAAGAACCGTTTAGAACATATAAGAGAACAAGTTAAGAATGAAAAGAAAGTCACAGTATCCGAACTAAGTAAGATCTACAAGGTAACGGAAGAGACGATCCGAAGAGATCTTGAAAAGCTGGAAAAGGAAGGTTTTTTGACGAGAACATTTGGTGGTGCTGTATTGAACAGTGCAAGTCAGAAGGAACATATCCATTTTTATAAGCGAACATCGATCAATCAAAAGGAAAAAGCTAAGATCGCGCAACTCTTTAAGGAAGTATTAGATCAGAAGAGAACGATAGCAGCAGATGCCAGTACGACTGTCATGGAAGCCATTCGTTTACTGAAGGCAAACCGTAATATTACCGTACTGAGTTCATCAACAGAGATTTTCCGTGAGATGACAGGATCAGAGATTCATATTCTTTCAACAGGTGGCGTGTTCAATGAGGACTCCCTCTCTCTGCAAGGGAACTTAGCAAAAGAAAATATTAGAAGGTATCATGTGGATCTTGCACTGCTCAGCTGTAAAGGACTTGATATGGACAAAAGGTATCATGGACTCCAGCGAACGAGAAGCAGATGTCAAGACAGAGATGGTAAAACAGGCACTAGAAGTAGCTCTTCTTGCAGATCATACAAAATTTGAGAGAACGGCATTTGTACAATTTTTAGACTGGGATAAGGTAACCTATCTGGTAACCGATGAAAGACCGTCAGATCAATGGGTTGAATTTTGTAAAGAAAAAGGAATCACGTTGATTTATTAAGAAGATATGATAGTCTGTGATGCTACCGTTTCAATCGCACCACATGGTAAAACGGAGGTGCACAATGGACGCAAAACGGAAAGAAAGCATGTCTATCATGAAGAAGATCATGATCGCGATGGCAACAGGAATTCTATTAGGAGTTGTTTGCTTGTGGCTGCGTGAATCACTAACAGCAGGCGGTAATGAAGGTACGTGGAAACTGATCAATCGGATCTTCTTTCAGGACATCACACAGGAAAAGGGATTTTATTCTCTTGGCTTATTCTATATCATACAGCAGTTATTTATGAGAGGTCTGCAGCTGGCAATCGTACCACTTGTTTTATCATCATTAAGCCTTGCATTATGCAGCATGGCAGATCCAAAGAGACTTGGAAAGATCGCAGGAAAGACAATTGGAACATTCGTAGGATTTTATGTATGCGGTGCAACATTAGCTGGATTGTTTGCATACTTTATCAAATCCATGGGATGGTTCTCTGTGAATCTTCCAGAAACAACGACTTCTAATGTAGCAACACTAGAGGCATATAATCCATTGACAACAGTGATCAATGCGGTGCCATCGAATGTTGTGGAAGTACTTGGTTCAAACAACAGCATTCTGGCAGTTGTTGTAGTAGCTGTGATCTTAGGGCTTTCAATGAATGCTCTGGGAGACAAAGCAGCAACCATTAAGAGCTTATTACAGAATCTCAATGATATCGTACAGGTATATATGGACTTTTTGATCAACAAGGTCAGTCCGATTGCGATCTTCTGTATGTTAGCCAGAACATTTGCAACTTATGGAACAGAATATATCAGACCAACGTTAACATTTATGATCGCAACGATCTTTATCAGTTTAGCATTGGTTGTAACGATTTATCCAATCGGTATCTTCCTCTTAACTGGCTTAAATCCATTCAAGTTTGCAAAGAAGATTTTTAAAGTTGGAATGTTCGCAGCAGCGACTCAGTCATCTGCAGCAACACTTCCTTTAAACAGAAAAACATGCATGGAAGAACTTGGATGCAGCAAGGAGATCAGTAGTTTCGTACTTCCAATGGGAATGACCATTAATATGAACGGAACAACTGCCATGCATATGGTTGCGATCACATTTATCGCAACAGCAGCTGGGATCAATATCACACCAACCCAGCTGATCACAGCAGCATTCCTGTCTATTTGTGTAGCGATGGGAACACCTGCGATCCCGGTAGCTGGAACAACATTGATCTTTGTTATCATGTCAGGATTAGGATTAAGTTCTGATCTCTGTATGGTAGCATATGCATTAGTACTTGCGATCAGTTATCTGCCGGGTATGGCTGTAATTACATTGAACGTTATTGGTGATGCGGCAACGACAGTGATCGTCAGCTATAAAGAAAATGAATTAGACAAAGATGTCTATAATAGTTAAAACACTCCATATAAAAATAAAATCCATATAATTTACAAAACTCCATATAATATGTCAAGAAAACTGTACACCGATGAGGCGTACAGTTTTCTTGTTTGGTAACAATAGTGATAAAACTGGATATTGTATGCATAAATTTGACAAAAACTGGGCAAAATGTTATAATATTAAAATGATTATATAGAATTTCCAGAATATTCTGTATATGGAAGAGGTGAATTTATGACACAATTAGATCTTAACAGAGTACGCCAGTCCATCAAGAATCAGATTGGCAGCAAAATCAAGATTAGTGCAAACAGAGGGCGACATAAATTTGTGACAGCTAAGGGAGTCATCACACAGACATACCCTAATATCTTTTTGGTAGAATTAGAGAATACAGATGGCAATGACCAGAATAAAACTGTAAGTTTCAGCTACCAGGACGTGATCACACGAGATGTCCGTATGATGCTATTAGAAAACTAACGGGTGATGCATAGAATCCTTCTTGTCTGAATATATTTGTATATACAGACAGGGAGGAATTTTTTTATGGATTTTGATAAGAAAGAATTTTTATGGGATCGTGGCGAAAGCGAAGAAACAGATGCAGATCACGATCGATCAGGACTGCAATGTTGCAGATACAAAACCAGATGTAGAAAAGATGATCCAGACCAGAGGGATCGTAAAGATACAGGAAACGGAAATGATGGTTGATCGGGTAAGGATCAAGGGGGAATTTGTATTTCAGGGGCTATATGGTACAAATGATACGTCAGCATACCTTGAATCGCTGGAATATTCACTTCCGTTTGAGGAATATGTACATATAGAAGGAGTGCTCCCATCGGATTATGTAAAAGTAAAATATACGATCGATGACATCAATACGATTTTGATCAATTCAAGGAAAATAAGCATTCGTGTATTATTGACTTTTTCCTTTCAGATCACGGAAGAAATGAAAGAAAAAGGGATCATTGAAATTCATGAAGAAAATGTATCCGTATTAAAGAAAGATGTGCAGATCACAGATCTGATCGTAAATAAAAAGGATATCGCGAGATTAAAAGAAGAATTGGTACTTCCTGCAAATAAGGCGAACATTTATCAGATTTTATGGACACAGGTAGATATGGAAAATCTGCAGGCAAAAATTGGAGAGCACATGATCGAGATTCAGGGCGCAATGCATATATTTGTATTATATCTTGGAGAAGATGCTCAGATGCCGGTACAGTATGCGAGATGGGAGATTCCGGTAGATACGCAGCTGGAATGTTATGAATGTATGCCAGGAATGATCGGACGGATCGGGATGATACTCGGAGGACAACAGTTGGAGATAAGACCTGATGAGGATGGAGAAGAAAGAATTATTTCTTTAGATGTTACGATTGACTGTGATATTAAAATTTATGAAGATCATAAGATTTCGTATATTGATGACGGATATAGTATGGAAGAAACGCTAATTCCAGAATATCATATGTTCGATTTTGAGACACTGGTAGGAAAGAACCAAGCGGTGATGAAAGCAGACAAACGATTTCGGCTGGAACAAGAGTCAGGAAAGCTGTTGCAAGTGTTATCTGTTAAAGGAAGTGCAACCGTAGATGATGTGGAAATGACAGCACAAGGACTATCTGTAGAAGGTGTATGGATGGCAGATGTCTTATATCTGTCCACAGAAGATATGACGCCAGTGATGAGCAGTTCTTATATGGAGCCGTTTACATTTTTTGTTGAGACAAAGAATCTGACTGGAAATGAGGACTATCAGCTGGATGTGCGGGTAGATCAGATGACAGCGATTCCAACAGAAGGAGAAGAGATAGAGATCAGAGCTTCTGTTTTATTTGATTTTATCGCTTTTCACAGAGTCAGACAGCGGATTATGACGGATATGAAGCAAGGACCGCTAGACTATGACAAAATACGTGAGATCCCAGGGATCGTTGGGTATATCGTCAAAGAAGGAGACACCCTATGGTCTATTGCCAAGGCGTATTTTACAACGGTTGAGAGCATTCGTGAACAAAATGAGGACATTTCAGATATCAAACCAGGAGATAAGCTTTTGATCGTAAAAGAAATAAAAATATTTTAGTAAATAAGGATTGCATTTTTTTCAGAACAATACTATAATATTCTGTATACAAGGTGTGAGATAGAAATTATTTCACATAAGATAAAGGAGTGCATATGGATCATAGTATTGTTCTAAAATCATATGGAAAAATCAACCTTGGTCTGGATGTTTTAAGAAGACGCGAAGATGGATACCATGAAGTGCGTATGATCATGCAGACGGTTGGACTTTATGATGTGCTTACAATGAAGAAAAGGAAAGATGACAAGATTAAGATGACCTGTAATCTTTCGTTTCTGCCAACCGATGAACGTAATCTTGTTTATAAGGCTGTAAAACTCATAAAGGATAAGTATCATATTAAAGATGGAGTTGAGATCAATCTCAGCAAACGGATTCCGGTAGCAGCAGGTATGGCTGGCGGAAGTTCTAATTGCGCAGCAGCGTTAAAAGGAATGAATCAGCTGTTTGATCTAGGATTATCGATCGATGAATTATGTGAGATAGGAGTAACGCTTGGAGCAGATGTTCCATACTGTATCTGGGGTGGTACAGCACTATCAGAAGGAATCGGAGAGAAACTTTCAAGGGTTGATGCGATGCCAGATTGCTATATTCTGATCGCAAAACCAGGGATCAGTGTATCAACAGCATTTGTATATAAGAACCTTGATCTTCCAGCACTTTCGAAGCATCCAGATATCGATGGAATGCTGGAGTGCTTGAAAGAGAAAGATCTTACAGGAATCTGTGATCGTCTGGAGAATGTACTGGAGACAGTCACGATCAAGGAATATCCGATCATTGAGAAAGTTAAGAAACATCTGATGGATCAAGGAGCAAAGGGAGCTTTAATGAGTGGAAGCGGACCAACGATCTTCGCGGTCTTTGAGGATAAGAAAACAGCAGACAATGCAATGAAATCATTACGAAGTATTGAGGACATCAAACAGGCATACGTAGTAAGACCGATACAATAATGTATTTTCACAAACAAGAAAGCAGTATGGAAGATACATTGGAGAAAGCAGGAGGAGAAGAAACTATGAGCGATAAATTAAAGGTGAACATGAATGAATATCTGCCACTGAGAGATGTGGTATTTAATACATTAAGACAGGCGATCATCACAGGAGAATTTGCACCAGGAGAACGTCTGATGGAGATCGCACTTGCGAATCGATTAGGAGTCAGCAGAACACCTGTCCGTGAGGCAATCCGTAAACTGGAACTGGAAGGACTTGTAGTTATGATCCCAAGAAAGGGAGCAGAAGTTGCAAGGATCACAGAAAAAAGACTTAAGAGATGTCTTAGAAGTACGTTGTTCATTAGAAGAATTAGCAGCAGAACTTGCAGCGGAACGTATGGATGAAGAAGGACAGGAGAAGTTAGATCAGGCATTAGTAGAATTCGAATCAGCAATCGAATCTGGAGACAATGCAGCCATCGCAGACAGCGATATGGAATTCCATGACATCATCTTCGATGCAACAGGGAATCCACGACTGATCCAGATCATTGGAAACTTAAGAGAACAGTTTTACCGTTATCGTCTGGAATATGTAAAAGATACAGATTACCATATTGTATTGTTGAATGAGCATAAAGAGCTTGTGAATGCGATCAGAGCAGGTAAGAAAGAAGAAGCACGCAAGATCATGAAGAAACATATTACAAATCAGGAAATGACAGTGATCCGTAATATTAAGGAAGAGTATTAAGTTGTGATTTGAAGGTAGTGTTTTATTGTATAAGTCATCTTTCTGACTTATACAATAAAATACTATTCAAACCACTATACAGTGTGTATGTTTTACGGTATTGGCACTACTAATAATATCTGTGTCTATCAGATAGTAATTGTCAGTTTATTTACTGGGCTAAACTCAGGTATATATCGTTTTCCCTTCTTTATTTTCTTAAATCCTCTAACAATAACATAATATTTCTTTTTATGTTTCAGTTTTTTTAGGTATATACGGTTTTTGTTAGAATTATTAATTGTTAATTGTCTGGAATCCAGCATATTTTTCTTGGTGCCATAATCAACCCAATAACCATCATATCTTGTATCTTTTTTCCATGTTACTTTAAGTTTTCTCCCTGATATTCTTTTTAAATGAATCTTTTTGATTTTCCCCGGCACAATTTTTACTTTGATACTTACAGTTGCAGAACGTTCATAATGTTCATCTTCTTTGCATAAACATAAATTTTACATGTTCCTCTTTTTTTTCCTATTATTTTTCCTTGCATGTCAACGGATGCAATTTTAGGATCAGAACTCTTCCATTGAACTTACAGTTTGATGGATACTTATTGAGATTCACATAAAATGGTTTGTCCCATGATTTTGTGATCATTTTGTTACTATTTCTATGTAAATATTGTTGCGCTTTTAGTATCGTATATTCAACATTCATGCTTCCTTCATATCCGTTTTTTAATTTCACCGTTGCTTGATATGTTCCAGGATACATACTATTTTTAGGGTATGTTATCTGATAATATCTTTTAGCTAATTTTGTACCATCACTTTTTATAATGTCAATCCATGGATGTTGCTCTTCTCCCTTTTGATATCTAAATGTCTGTTTTTTCATAACTGCTTTCTGTACTCTTGGTAAAATTCCTATAGATGTTTCACCGCATCTTTCACATATAAAAATTGCTTTTCCATCTTTATCTTTCGTTGCAGTTTCTATACTGTAATCATTATTACGGTGATTGCATATATAATCTTTTTTTCTTACATAAGATAATTCCGGAAATCTTTTTACAGCTTCTTCTATTACCGGATTATCATCCATGGCAACCAATTTTACTGGAAATTCATATGATACCATTGGGCTAATATCCTTTAGGCTATTTGGAATCATGATCATCTTTAATCGTCTACAGAAATTAAATGCATACCAATCGATTGTTTCAACTCCCTCTGGTATACAGATACTTTCAACTTGCACATTTCAAATCACTGCGCCGCTAATACTTTTC
>ENA-OQAN01000524-OQAN01000524.1-human-gut-metagenome-genome-assembly--contig:-NODE-524-length-20264-cov-3.376670_pt1 | contig 20264 bp, 25 predicted proteins | sample MGYA00242735_ERZ504527 | MGnify/ENA primary metagenome ERZ504527 (study PRJEB26092, sample SAMD00036230) | human gut metagenome | host: Homo sapiens | study: EMG produced TPA metagenomics assembly of... | reverse complement strand
ATACGGAGTATTAGTCTACCATAGGTTTCCGTTTTCTGGCAAGTAGGGAAAGCCTTATTCTTCGTCTTTTTTCACCGGAAATTGTAAAAAAGCTGTCATCCCGGTCTTTTTTGTCGATCAGTTCATTGTACTGCAGGCATTCATACTGCCGTTCGTACTCGAGATCCTCCTCCGGCGCATCGCTGTCGTTCCAGCGGTACCAGGTTCCGTCACTTGCTAAAAAGCCGAGGTGATTGAGCGCCGGCATCTTCTCGCGCAGGTCAAGCAGATACTCGTTGTACGGCGTCAGTTCCAGGCCGGTAAGGCTTAACGCATAGCTTGAGAGATAATTTGTGCTGATCCAGACATTGCTCTCGGATTTCATGCTGTAGTTGGTCCAGATGAAGAACGGGGTTCCATAGAACTTCTCCTGATCCTCGACCGAAAGATTCTGATAGGCGTCTCCGGCAATCCATGTTTCAAACGCATCCGGCAGTTCGGGGAATGATCGCCGAACATAATGATCATCGTCGGCTCGTCCACCTGCTGGAAATACCGGATCAGATAGGAAATTGCCTCATCGGAAAGCTTTAACAGGGAGAAATACTGATCGGCCTCATCACTGTCGTAGCCGTTGCAGTTGATATCCGCCTGGAAATAACGGTTCGTGTAGCCGCTGTGGTTCTGCATCGTCACATCAAAGAGGAAGAACGGGCTGCCCGGCTCCTTGTTCTCGTAGGTTTCCACGATCTTCTCATAGTTCGCCTGATCGCTGATCATGCCGCGGTACCGCTTGGCGTATCGGAGACTGATCAATCGAGATGAAATCATCAAAATCAAGGAAACGGTATGCCGTGCTCCGCTTCCAGTTTGTCGCCTTGTTCGGATGCATCGCAATTGCCTGATAACCCTGGTCTTTTAACGTCGTGACAAGGGAATACTGGCTGTGCGTAAAGTAGCTGACGTACGGCACCATGCCCGGGAACCGCTTGCAGGAGTTTCCGGTCAGGAACTCATACTCCGTTTTTGCTGTTCCGCCGCCCTTGGTACACGTCAGCGTGTGCCCTTTGATGATATTTTCGGTCAGCGAGTCGAGGAACGGCATGTAGCTCTCGCTCGTCTGCGGATCGCCGACGGAACGGTAGTCAAACCACGACTCGTTCATGATCGCGATGATGTTGACGGGTGTCACGCTATCCGCATTATCTTTTCGAAGATCTTCTGTTTTCGTCTCTTTCTCGCTCGTATCGGCAATCGCTGTCACTTCGTCTTTCGAATAGCCGTCCGGCGGTGTCAGGCGCATGTATTTGGCGACCGCGGTAAAACCGACTGTCGTTCCGTACTGGCGGTATGTCTTCGCCGGATTCCAGAGGTCACTGATGACACCGAACTCGGCGTTCCAGTTCAGATTCATGTACGCCAGGTATGTTCCGAGCGTCAGCGCAGCAGCAGCCACGCGGAGCAGAATTTTATTTCTCGTTTTCCGTGCAAAACGGTATTCCCGGCTCTGCAGCCAGAGGCGCACAACGAGCATCATCGTGATAAACGAAGTCACGATTTCACCTGTGATCTCGAATTTGTAGCCGCCGACTACGTCCGCCGCCGTCGCAATGCTGTACAGGTCGATGAGCTGGAACGCTTCTCCGCGGAACAGATAAACATAGTAGAATACCAGACTCATGCAGAAATAAAAGATGTTCATGAAAATCATCGCGCGGCGGATGGAGTTCAGAAAGAGGGAAACGAGAATGGAAAGTACGAAAATGACACCGATATTCAACAACGCATAATACCATTTCATCTCCCGGAACTGGCTGTTTGTGACAAATTCCAGTGTGGCAAACAGATAGGCTGCGTTTGCCAGCATCAGAATCGGCTGTTTCCATCCCACATAGCGCGGTTTTGATTTCTGGTCCGGCTTTGCAGCAAACCGGCAGAAACTGACAACTGTCGTCAGTATGATACACGCCAGCAGGCATGGGAACAGAAAGTGAATACTCCACTCCCGGTCTGCCGCCGTCGTATCCAGCAGCGGGCGCGCCAGAAACAGCAGCACCGCCAGCACGCCGAAATACAAAACAAAGAAACGCGCACCGGGCGCGCTCCTTTTGATTCTCTTTTAATCTCTGATAAAACTTCTGCATCGAAACTTTATGCTCCTTTTATAAACAAGAATTATAATCCTTCCGTAAACGGCTCGTCCGCCGGATAGCCGCCGCCTAATTTTTGCATACAGCGCTGGATGGAATCTTTTGAATTTCCCCAGTCCTTATCCTTGTTGCGGTAATCGAATTTGTCAGTAAACCATGTTACCTCTTCCTGCAGCCGCTGGTAATTTTCTTTCATGATTTTGAACAGAGTCGGGTAAAATTCCGCTTTCTGTTTATCATTCAGCTTTTTCTCCGCCGTTTCTACCAGATCCGCAAAATGCGGCAGACAGAAGCCTTTTCCCTCGCGGAACAGTCTTGCAAACTCCTCGTCTTTTTTGTAGAGATCAAAGAACGTATCAAGATAGCGGTTATAGTTTGCCTTGAAGTGATCGCAGACGTAGCACGAATGCGTCTTCTCATCAATCCACTGGCCGATCGCAGTCTCACGGCCCTGTTTGTCGAGGGATGTCTTCTGCATCCGCTTGAACACCGAGGATTTTCCCGGTGCAAACAGATCCATCTGTGCGGCAAGCTCCTGGTTCAGTTTTTTCAGATGGGTGGATAAAATCAGACCGCTTCCGAGACGGTTTCCGTAATCGTACATCATTTTATAGTGGTGGCGGCAGAATCCCATCGCGTCTGTTTCCGCACGCACATCATCCTCCATATAGGATGCGCCGGAACCGAGCGCAAACGAAATCGCATGCTGCTCTGCTTCCCGCTCCAGATAGCAGAACGGGCACTCATCTTCCGCCTTGAATGCATCCATCAGCGGAATGGTATGGATCGACTCTTTCATATGCAAAAACCTCCGATTTTATTTGTTGGTGCTTTCTACAGCATACACAAAAACCTCTCATTTGTCAAAAGAACTCTTTTTCCTGTTTTCCTATTATTCTGATGGATAATTTCTATATTTTGCACAATTTACATGTGCATTATAAAAATTTAAAGTTGTTTCTTTTTGGTATTTAATCGTTTAAGATAAATATTATATAAGTCTTTGTATCACTCTGTTCAGAAAGGAGCCATAGCAATGGGAGAACGTCATACGGAGGAGATGCGCCTCCTCGGTCTTACCATCGCTTTTTATCGCAGAGCACGCGGATTAACGCAAAGTGAGCTTGCCGAAGCTGTCCAGATCAGCCGTACACATATGAGCAACATCGAAGCGCCAAACAGTCATACCTCTCTGTCTCTAAACAAGCTGATGGATATTGCGGAAGCACTCGAAATTCCGCTGAAAACATTATTTGATTTCAAACGGTAAGCCCGGAAAGCTTTCGTTTTTATAGCAGATTTTTACAGCAACCCCCCGCAGCCGGTGTGCGCCCGGTGCGGGGGGCTTTTTCTCTCTTATTTTCCCGAAAAATCCGGAGTTCCGTCAAGATTATACGGGGTCACCTGGTATACATAGTAGTTCAGCCAGTTCGTGTACAGATTGTTCGCATGTGACCGCCATAAAAGCACTGGTTTTGTATTTGGATCGTCGTTTTTATAATAGTTCTTCGGAATCTCAATCGGGAGTCCTTTGTCTTTATCGCGGTGGTACTCGCCGTCGAGCGTCATACGGTCGTACTCCGGATGACCCATCACAAAAATCTTTCTTCCCTCTTCCGCCATGCCAAGATAGAATCCGGCTTCGTCGGACTCTGCGAGAATCGTGACATCTTTGCAGGCACGGATATCGTCGATCGGTACTTCTGTGTGGCGGGAATGCGGTGCCAAAAACTCGTCATCGAAGCCTCGCACAAGCGGGATCTTGCGGTTGTTGACTTTGTGCCAGAACAGCCCGAATTTCTTCTCCGGAAGCATCCGTTTCTTCAGTCCGTAGAAATGATACAGACTCGCCTGGGCTCCCCAGCAGAGGAACATCGTGGAGGTAACGTGTGTGTTCGTCCAGTCCATGATCTTTGTCAGTTCATCCCAGTAGTCAACTTCTTCAAATTCCATCTGCTCGACCGGTGCACCGTGATGATCATACCGTCGTAATAATTTTCCGCACATCCTCAAATTTCACATAGAACGTGTTCAGATGGCTGGTCGATGTATTTTTCGCCTCGTGGCTTGCCACCATCAGAAAGGTGACATCAACCTGCAGGGAGGTGTTGGAAAGGGAGCGCAGAAGCTGCAACTCGGTATCTTCTTTGAGCGGCATCAGATTCAGGATCATAATCTTCAGCGGACGGATGTCTGATGAACCGCTCTTGTCTCGTCCATGACGAATATATTTTCGCTTTCGAGTATTTCTTTTACAGGTAAATCTGCCTGAACTTTAACCGGCATATTCTTTTTCCTCGTTTCTATTCTTCTTGATCTGCCGCGCTTTTCTCTGCGCAGACAGGCGGTTTGCTTTTTCCGGCAGGAATTTCTGCCGTCTGTTTCCGATTATAGCAGATTCCCGCGCGGGATGCAAACCGCCTTTGCAGATATTTCGTTATTCTTCTGTCATCTTCAGAAATTCCTCTTCTGAGATCACCGGCACGCCGAGTTCGCGCGCTTTCCGGTTTTTGGAGGAACTGGATGTCGTGTCGTTGTTGATCAGATAGCTCGTCTTTCCCGTTACACTTCCGGTGGCTTTTCCGCCGAGCTCCTCGATTCTTGCCTTTAATGCATTCCGGTTCGGGAAATGTTCCACACTTCCGGTGATAACGAAGGTAAGACCGGCTAATTTCTGTTCTTCCTGGCTTGCCTGCGGCTTCTCAATCGTCAGATACGACAGAAGGCGCTCAAGGCGTTCTTTATTTTCCTCATCCGCAAAGTAATCCACGATGCTTTTTGCAATCACTTCTCCGACACCGTCGATCTGCGCGAAATCCTCCGCCGATGCATTCCGGATCCGGTCGAGATCGAAATCGAAGGCTTTGCAGATCATTCTCGCGTTTGCAAGACCGATATTTAAGATGCCAAGTCCGAAAATCAGACGGGGCAGCGTTGTGTTTTTCGCGCGCTCGATGCTGTCGATCAGATTCTGGTATGATTTTTCACCGAAACCGTCCATCTCCACAATCTCGTCGCGGTAGCGTCGAGACGGAAAATATCGGCAAACTCACGGATGAAGCGTGGCCCACGAATTTTTCGAGCGTTGCCTCCGACATGCCGTCGATGTTCATCGCGTCGCGGCTTACAAACAGGGTGAATGCCTTCATTGAATTTTGCCGGGCACTCCGGATTCGTACAGTAGAGGGTCTCGACATTATTCATCATCTGAATCCGGGTGGCACCGCCGCAGGCAGGACACGTTTCCGGAATATCGCGCACGCCGCTTCTCGTCAGATTCTCTGAGATCTGTGGAATGATCATGTTTGCTTTGTAGACAAGGATTTATCACCCACACCGAGATCCAGCGAACGCATGATACTGATGTTGTGGACGCTTGCGCGGGAAACCGAAGTTCCTTCCAGCTCGACCGGCTCAAAAACCGCAACCGGATTGATGAGACCGGTTCTCGACGGGCTCCACTCAATTTCAAGCAGAGTGGTCTCCTTCTGTTCATCCGCCCATTTGAAGGCGAAAGCGTTCCGCGGGAATTTCGCGGTTGTGCCAAGTGATTCTCCGTAGGCGATATCGTCATACAACGCGACAAGGCCATCGGACGGAAAATCGTTTGTCTCGATTTTCGTGGAGAAATATTGCATCGCCTCGTCGAGGTTATCTTTGGTGACAACCTTGTATTCCACCACCTCGAAGCCCTGCTCTTTCAGCCACTCCATCTGACGGATTCTGGAATTTTCGAAATCCTGTTCCGGAGCGCTCACAAGCGCAAATGCCATAAAATGAACGTGGCGTTTTGCCGTAATCTCATTGTTCAGCTGGCGCACAGAACCGCTGCAGAGGTTCCTCGGATTCTTGTATTTCGCATCGACATCCTCAATCTCCTCGTTGATCTTCTCAAAATCGGAATAGCGGATGATCGCCTCGCCTCGCAGAACCAGCTCTCCCTGGTACGGGATTTTTAAGGGAATATTTTCAAACACTTTTGCATTGTTCGTGACAACCTCTCCGATCACGCGTTTCCACGGGTGACGGCCTTTGCGAGGGTACCGCCGCGGTACGTCAGAACGACGGTCAGACCGTCCATCTTCCAGGATAGCAGCGTTTTGTGATCCCCGATGAAGCTGCGGAGCACTTCCACATCTTTCGTTTTATCAAGGGAAAGCATCGGCGACTCGTGCGCTTCTTTCGGCAGTTCGTCCATCGCCTCGTAGCCGACTTTTGTGGTCGGGCTTCCGGCGAGTGTTACGCCTGTTTTTTCCTCTAATACCTGCAGTTCGTCATACAGCGTGTCGTACTCCAGGTTGCTCATGATCTCCCGGTCTTCCTGGTAATAGGCTTTTGCCGCTTCGTTCAGCTTTTTGACCAGTTCCTTCATCCGTTCTGTCTCGTTCATCGCTTTTCCTCCCCGATCTGCTTTTTCAGTTCTGCTAATTCTTTTTCCGTTAAAGGGCGGTACTCCCCTGTTTTCAGGTCTTTCAAGTGAATATTCATGATCCGCACACGTTTCAGCTTTGTGACACGATATCCTAATGCTTCGCACATCCGCCGGATCTGACGGTTCAGCCCTTGCGTCAGAATAATCGTAAAGCTGCGCTCTCCCGTTTTCTGGATCCGGCACGGGCGCGTCACGGTATCGAGAATCGGCACGCCGGATGCCATTTTTTTCAGAAATTCCGGTGTAGTCTCTTTGTTTACCTCGACCTGGTATTCTTTTTCGTGGCGGTTTCTGGCACGCATGATACCATTTACAATCGCACCGTCGTTCGTCATCAGAAGGAGGCCTTCAGAATCTTTATCGAGTCTTCCCACCGGATAAATCCGCACCGGGTAGGACAGATAATCGATGACGTTGTTTTTCTCCCGTTTTTCCGCAGTACAGACGATGCCGCGCGGTTTGTTGAAGGCGAGATAGACTTTTTTCTCCTCCGGGACAACGGTTTTGCCTTTCACAACAACAACGTCGCCAGGCTCCACCTGCATGCCGGTTTCCGCGCGTTTTCCGTTTATAGTAATCTCGCCCGCTTCTGTCAGACGGTCCGCCTCCCGCCGCGAGCAGACGCCCGCATCACTTAAGTATTTGTTTAAGCGCATGGTTTTATCCTTCCAAAAAAGCAGTTTCATAAAAACCAGAAACTGCTTTTTTTGTTTTGTATTATTCTATTGTTCCTACTGAATGCTCTCTACATATGCTCTCAGGGAAGCATCTGCATCGAGTGCATTCTGATAATCGTTCTGAACCTGTTCGATCAGATTTTTGACTTCTTCGTTTTCGAGCGCCGCTTTCATAGCCTCGGTTACGGCCGCATCGCTGTCGGTATCATCCATGATTTTCAGGCTGCCGTCTTCTGTCGTGTAGAGATAATACTCCGAAAGCATCGGCAGGGTCTGGTTGATTCCCAGATATTTGCATCTGCTGCTGACAAACGCGATGTACGTTCCGTCATTTGGACCGCTGATCGTGTAGGCCTTTACATCTCCGTATGACTCCACATCGCTTTCTGCCTCAATCTGCGCCTGCTCCTCCGCGGTCAGATTATCTGTTACTGCAAAAAGACCGTTGATATTCCTTGCACCGAGCGCGGTGTAATACTGCTCCAGCACGGTGCTTACTTCCGGGACATTGTCCGCGGCAAAGGAGACAGCCGTATTATCGGTATTCTCTGTATTACTGGTATCGTCTGCCGCTTCCGGCTCACTTGTCGGCTCAGCCTCTGCATCCGGCGCGCTGGCAGTATCGGTACTGGAAGCATCTGCACTGGAATCATTCGCGGAATCCGAAACGTCCGATGAAATGCCTGTGCTGTCCTCAGAATCTGCTTTGCTGTCTGCTTTTACCTGTGTCTTTTTATCCGGCACATTGTTTCCGGTGCTGCTGCTTGTTACGGTTCCGCCGCTCGATTTTCCATCGTTTTTTGGTGACACCAGATGAACGATGAGAAGAACCGCTGCCACAATCAGGAGAATTGCTCCGATCAGAAGCATGTAGCGCAGATTATCGGAAATCCATTCCCGGATTTTATCTTTTGTTGTCATTGGTTTTGCCATATTTTTCCTCCTTCATCAAACTGATCCGCCGGATCAGTTATTGATATGCTCAGTAAGCAAAAAAACCTCTACTTCACACCGAAGCAGGGGCTTTCCTTATCCTGCGCCGGTCCTGCCCGCCGCAGCATGCCATGTAGCAAAAACGCGTCTGGAGGGATTCGAACCCCCGACACACGGTACCGGAAACCGTTGCTCTATCCCCTGAGCTACAGACGCTGATGTGATCTGTTTTCTCAACCACACTATGATAGTTTACCACAGACTCCTGCAATTGTAAAGTATTTTTCCCACCCAGCCGCCCATTTTTTCTTAAATTATTCGCAGACTATTCTGCCACACAGCTTACGTTTCTTCCTCACACAGCGTCAGTTCCCCGCTTTCCCGGTGGTAATAATAAACGTGATCAGACAGAATCTCCTGCGGCTTGACCGTCTTTCATTCACGTCCCGTACCATGTCGGAAAGACACTCCTCCGGGAACACATCATAATCCGGAATCACCATGCACTCGTGGATACTGCTCGGAATCACATAAAGACTTGCCTCAAAGCGCTGCGAAAGACTCTCCAGCACGCCGGGATAGCACATGCAGATTGCACCCAGCTTTCCTCTGCGGTTGCTGACCAGGTAAAACTGTTCCGCCAGCGGACCAAGCTCGAACCGGGGAAATGTTACTCCGTACTCCTCTTTCAAATACACCATAAGGCTGTCTGTGCGCACCGGCAGATCCCGCAGGTGTTCTCCCAGGCACGGGCATCCAGCTCCTCCGCCGAAATTCCCCACAGCTCCCGGTGCGTCTCGTGGATCAGAATTGTCGCATCCGGCACGCGGTTTCCCCGCATCTGGTAATAGTACACGACCGCGAGATCGAGAAATTTTCTGTGCGGAACTTCGGAGAGCAGCGTACGGTTTTTCTCCGCATGAATGAGCTCGCAGTAGATCTGCGGCGCAGCATTTTTCCAGTTGGTAAAAAAGGCAGCTTTCTCCGGTCTTCTCGCCTCCGCTTCCACCTTCCGGTACTGCTCCAGTACCTTTTCTGCAATCTGAGAAAGCGGCACGCCCTGCAGACAGCATTCATACAGAAGCTCCACGTAGATCGTCGGTGCAATCCAGTCCTTCTTTCTGCTGATGACAAACGCCTCTTTTTCGATACCGTTCAGCTTCTGCACCGATTCTACCTTCACCTCAAAATCATCGCCGGCTTTTCTTTTCAGCAGCGCGGCAAGCTGCTCTTTGAACATCTGATAGTCCATTTTTTCCCACCTTTCCTGTTTGATTGCCTTTTGTATTTTTGCTTTACGGAACAAAAAAGCTCCGGAAAACACAACTTAAAAACCTCTGTACAGATCTGTATATGCCAGAGATTCGTTGGTTCGCGGAACTTCGAACGATGAGAAAAACGGGCCCGGGCTGCTTCCGACAGCTTTATCAGCCATTTTTCAGACGAATATTCTATTTATTTAGAAAACCGTGTCCGCCACAAAGAAAGTTGTGACGGACAACGGCGGGAACAGTCTTACTTATACACGGGACAGATATTCACCTGTTCTGGTATCAATTTTGATTTTGTCTCCCTGGTTTACGAACAGCGGAACGCTTACGGTAGCACCAGTCTCAACGGTAGCCGGTTTGGAAGCACCCTGTGCGGTATCTCCCTTGAAGCCTGGCTCAGTCTCGGTGATCTCAAGCTCTACAAACAGAGGCGGTTCGATTGCGAATACATTTCCGTTGTAGGAACATACCTTAACCATTTCGTTTTCTTTTACAAATTTCAGAGCATCTCCGATGGTCTCTTCGTTCAGAGCGATCTGCTCATAGTTTTCTACGTTCATGAAGTAGAATAAATCACCATCGCTGTACAGATACTGCATGTCTACACGCTCGATACGAGCCTGCGGGAATTTCTCAGTCGGACGGAAGGTACGCTCTACCACACCACCGTTGATGACATTTTTTAATTTTGTTCTTACGAATGCAGCTCCTTTACCAGGTTTTACATGCTGAAATTCAAGAATCTGAACGACCTGACCATCGATCTCGAGGGTAACGCCGTTTCTAAAATCTCCTGCTGAAATCATTCTGATTTTTCCTCCTTAACATAGTACGATGCGCCAAATGCGCACCATAGGCTTATCTTATAATATAATATTTTTCCCGATTTTTCAACTGTTTTTTTTCGTAATCCTGCCGCGGGCCAGATCACGCTCATAAAAGAACAGTACAATGTGCTCCAGATACCGTTTCAGAACGATCTGAATTTCCTCTTTCGGATCGATCGGCTCGGTCAGAATATTGTAAAGTCCGGTCCGTTTTGCACCGTACACATCGGTGAAAAGCTGATCCCCGACAAAGACCGCCTGCTCCTCTTTGATCCCCATTCTCCGGCATGCCTCCTGGTAGTTTTTCACCGAAGGCTTGTGCGCATTTTCGATATAGATAGAACCGACCGCATCGGCAAACGGAGCCACACGCGGTTTCTGATTGTTGGAAAGCAGACAGGTGGAAAAGCCAGTCTCCCGAAGAGACGCAAAGAACGCAGCCGCCTCCTTCGTCGCCGGCGCACCGTGCGGAACAAGCGTATTATCGATATCAAAAATCACGCCCCGGTATCCTTTCCGGTACAGATCCGCGTAATCGATCGTATAGGCACTTTTTTCTCTCCGGTCCGGGTAAAACATCCGCATCAGTATAGTTCCCCGGTTCTTCTGGTTTTTTCCACTCATCTTCTTTCTCCAATCCTCTTTTCGTTTATACAGTAACTTTATTCTTCTTTCAGAAACTCCTGCAGAGCCTCAAAATTTGCTTTCATCTGGTCATAGCCGTGCTGGTAAAATTCCCGCAGCCTCTCCTCGTCCTTTTCGAGACGCGATACCGCCGGTATCTCCGGGCGGATCACAAAGACGGAGCCTTCTTCTTCCCATTTTTCGATGCATTCGAGCACCTGGTTATAATGTTTCGCGCGGTTTACAAGCGCACGCACGAGATTCGGGTATTTGCGGAATGCCGCCACATACAGCTCCCAGCCTCTCGTTCCCTCTTTTTTGCGGTAACCGAAATTCCGTGTCAGAATAATGACATTTTTTCGGTGTCCCGTCTTTAAGGAACGAATAATCGGGATCGAATCGGCAACACCGCCGTCGACGTACTCGTTTCCATCGATCTCCACCATCGGGCAGGCGATCGGCATGCTCGATGATGCACGGCCAATTGCAAGCAGACGTTCTTTATTTTCGCGGTCATCCAGATATTCCGCGCGTCCCGTCTCACAGTTTGTCACAACCAGCTCACACGTCTGTGGCGATGCAAAATACGTATCAAAATCAAATGGAAAAACCTCATACGGATACCGTTCGAACACCATATCCATGTCGAGCAGTGCTTTTTTCTCAACGATTGTCTTGATATTCTTATTGACGTAGCGGTTTTTCTCATCCGTAACAATCATACAGTCCCTCGTTCTGCCAATCTGGCGCGATACATAGTCCAGCGCATTGCAGGCTCCGGCGGAAACGCCGATCACATGAGGGATATAATACTCCTGCTCCATCAGAAAGTCCAGCGCTCCTGCTGTAAAGACGCCGCGATTGGCCCCTCCTTCCAGTATGACTGCTCCGGATTTTGTTATGCCGTAATTTTTTGTCTCATTCATTCTCCTGCACTCTCCTATTTTTCACAATGACACATTACTTCCCGCACAGAGCAATGCCGGAGCAGATCGGAAAATCCCGACACGCTCCGGCCCTTCTGCCTGTTTTATCTGTTTTCCAGCGGAACATAGTCCACTTCATCTTTGACACTCTTGTACGCCGGGCGGATGATCTTGTCGGTGTTGATCAGTTCCTCCATCCGGTGTGCACTCCAGCCGACGATACGCGCGCAGGCGAACATCGGGGTGTAGAGCTCCAGCGGAAGATCCAGCATGCTGTAAACGAAGCCGCTGTAGAAGTCGACGTTTGCGGATACACCTTTGTAAATATGGCGCTCCTCGCCGATGATCTTCGGAGCCAGTTCCTCGACCATAGCGTACAGCCGGTAATCTTTCTCTCTGTGTTTTTCTTTTGCCAGCTGCTCAACGAAGGTCTTGAAGATGCGCGCACGCGGGTCGGAAATGGAGTAAACCGCATGGCCCATACCGTAAATCAGACCTTTCTGTCGAACGCCTCTTTGTGCAGCAGCTTTCTTAAGTAATTCGATACTTCTTCCTCATCCGTCCAGTCTTTGACGTGTGACTTCATATCGTCGAACATCCGCACAACCTTGATGTTTGCACCGCCGTGCTTCGGTCCCTTTAAGGAGCCGAGCGCCGCTGCAATTGCGGAGTACGTATCGGTTCCGGAAGAAGAAACAACATGTGTTGTAAAGGTTGAGTTGTTACCGCCGCCGTGCTCCATGTGGAGGACGAGGGCAAGATCGAGGATCTTGCCTCCAGCGGGGTGTATTTCTGATCCGGGCGGAGCATCAGCAGAATGTTTTCTGCGGTGGAAAGCTTCTTCGACGGATTGTGGATATATAAACTTTTCCCTTGATATAATGGTTGTACGCCTGATAGCCATAGACGGACAGCATCGGGAAAACAGAAATCAGGTTAATGCACTGGCGAAGCACATTCGGAAGGGAGGTATCATCTGCGTGGTTGTCGTACGCGTACAGGGTCAGAACGCTTCGGGACAGAGTGTTCATCATGTCCTTGGTCGGCGCTTTCATAACAACGTCACGCACAAAGTTCTTCGGCAGGGACTGCTGCTGTTTTAAGATTGTCTTAAAATGATTGAGCTGCTCTTCATTCGGCAGATTTCCAAATAAGAGCAGATACGCAACTTCTTCGAATCCCATACGGTTTTCACTTAAAAAGCCCTGGGTCAGTTTTTCCACGTTGATGCCGCGGTAGTACAGACGTCCGTCACACGGCGTTTTGACGCCGTCAATGATATCCGAAGACACAACGTTTGAAATCTGTGTCAGTCCCGCAAGGACGCCAACGCCGTTGACATCGCGCAGTCCGCGTTTTACATCGTATTGCCCATACAGCGAAACATCCATTTTGGAGTTATCCAGACAGATGTTTGTCAGTTCCTCTATTTCCGGTGTTACTTTCATGCTAAAAGCCATATGCATTCCCCTTTCTCTTCTCTTTTTTTACTCACTTTCGCTCATTATAGCATTAAACCAGGGGATTCGTATACTGAAATTTTTATAAACATTCGAAAAATTTTCGTAAGATTTGTCTCACAAAAGGTATCAGGCTTCTGTTTTACATGCATCGAAGGCTTGATCCAGTGCGTCCAGGAAATCTCCCATCACGTAATACAGCGTCTCAAACCGCAGATAATCGAGGACGTTTTCATCCCACATAAACTTCAGCACCGGCGGGAATTCCTCATCGGACTCCCAGAACTGGAAGACGAGCGGCAGAAACGGAAAGACATGAAAAACAAAAGCAGCGTCTCCCGGGAAATATGGTTTTCCGCCAAGGGAAACGCATGCTTTTTTCAGCTGTTCCACATGCCCGTCATACCGTGCGGCGCGGCTGTCGTGAACGCCGGACGCAATCGTGCGGCCTTTGATCGTTCCCTTTAAGGAATTGGTACGCGCATACGTGCCGGCGAGCACAATCTCCTTCTTTCCGCAGCAGAGCAGGTCGAAAATCGTCAGCGTCTCATTGAAACTGCCCTGATGTACATGAAGAAAATGGTCTTTTGATCCCTCTACAACGCCGGTATGGCGGTTCACTCTCCATTCTTCAAAAAGATACGGCACATAGAAATAATCGTCATCAAACGCAAAGCCATACTTTCCTTCGATCTCCTTCTGATCGTATGTCAGAAAACGTTCCTGCATCTGATCACGCATTTTAATATAGTTCGACACTTCCATTTTTTTGCCTCCCGCTATTTGTCGAGCATCTTTTTCAGCTCGTCCATGAACGTGTTGACGTCCTTGAACTCACGGTAAATCGACGCAAAGCGACGTACGCCACCTGATCCAGGTCTTTTAAGTAATGCATGACCTTCTCTCCGATCACAGAGCTTGGAATCTCGCGTTCCTCGCCGTTGAAAAGCTCCGTCTCCACCTTGTTGACCATCTCGTTGATCTTCTCGGCGGACACCGGCCGTTTGTGGCAGGCGCGCAGGATACCGGTCTCGATTTTCGAGCGGTCATACTGCTCGCGGTTCATATCTTTTTTGATGACGATCAAAGGGATCGTCTCCACTTTTTCGTATGTCGTAAAGCGTCTGCCGCAGACATCGCACATCCGGCGGCGGCGGATCGCATTGCTGTCTTCAATCGGGCGTGAATCCACAACCCGGGTATTATCCTGATTACAAAATGGACATCTCATATCTTTCGTCCTCGTTTCTAAATAAGTATTTCGGAAAGTTTTCTACTTTTACAGTATACGCATTTTTCCGTGAAATTCAAGTCAACTGCAGCAACATTTTCGCATATGTTTTTCCATAGGAATCAGTAAAAAGGAGCACCGCATGCGCGTTGTAGATCTCCGCCAGAAAGAAGTTATCAATATCTGCACCTGCAAAACGCTCGGCTGTCCGATTGATGTGGAATTCAATCCAAAAACGGGACATCTTACCGGACTCGTTCTTCCGGGTCCTGTGAAATTCTGCGGCTTTTTCTGCCACGGCGAGGATTTTGTGATCCCATGGGACCGCATCTGCCAGATCGGCAACGATATCATTCTCGTCGAAATTCCGGAAAAAGAGAAAAGGCAGCCTGATCAACGGATATGAAAACCGAATTCCGATTCCAGCGGAATCTTCGTCCATTTTGCATCCGTGATTTCGATGTAGCTGGAGGTGCGGATCCTTTTGATCATCTCCGTGATCGTCTCCTCATCACCCTGCACCTCCATCTCCACCGTCTCATCCCAGCAGTTTCTCACCCAGCCGGTCAGTCCGAGCTGGTAGGCAGCATAATACGCCCGGTAACGGAACCCCACGCCCTGCACCTGGCCGTAGAAAATCACATGGTACCGGATTTCTTCTTTTTCGTCTCTTCTGTCTCGTTTCGCTGTCTCGTTCATATTTCTCTGCCTCCCAACAGTCATTGCCTAAAATTCGTCTGCCGTCGCACAGTACAGCGGAAGCGGGAACCAGTCGGATGGAATGTTCTTCCAGATTTCAGATGGAACCTTGCTTCCCTTACTTGCCAGCGGTGAAAGAAGCAGTTCCTGCGCCTGCTCCCGGTTGAGTACATCTGCCCCCGGATGGCTTCCCCTGTCACGGTCACAGTTCCATCTTTTACCGTCACGGTCACCGGCTGTCCCTCCAGTACAGCAGACCACGTTCCATCGCTGATGCCATCGTCTCTGCTTTCATGGTCAGCATTGCCTCGATGACGTCTGCAAATTGGAAAATACGGTACATCGCGGAACCGCAGCGCTCTTTTGTGAAGCTTTCGCAGACTTCCGATAACGCTGCTGCTTTTCCGGTCTCATACACCGGAATGGAAATGAAAAGAGAGTCAAGCGCATTTTCTTTTAAATAAGCGGCAAGTGCAGGAACGAAATCCTGTTCCTCCAACACTTCTGCTTCCACAACCTGGTTTCCGCCGCAAAGTGCCAGATATCCGATCCGCTCACCGTTTTTCCAGATTGCAATTGCCTGCTCGCCGAACGTTTTCAGGCAGGCTTTCACATCCTCTCTTACCACGTAAAGCGGTTTTTCCTCATTCAGCTTCTTTGCAAAGGCTGCCGCCTCTTCGTCCGCTTCGCCGTTTTCCGGAAACAGCGGCGCAAAGGTGTAAGCGGAGAGTTCCCCGTTTTTCCAGGTATGGCGCACATTTGCCACATCCAGGTAAAACGTGTATTTTTCACTTCCCGGCGTAAAGCCAAAGTAGGCATACCGCTGTCTCTGGCCGTCCAGTGCCAGAAGATCACACGTTCCTTCCAGATCCGTAATCCAGTCGCCAAGAAGACGCTTCATGTGGCCTTCGCCCCTTGCCTTTGGATGCACGGAAACGCTTCCCACATATCCTGCGCGGAGCAGCTTACCCCCTGCTGCCATTTGCTGCGGAAGCACCGCAATCTCGGCCCGGAGTCTGCCGTTTTCCGCAACAGCGACGCGGTGGATCCGTGCCATTTCCGGTCCTGCCTGATAAACCCTTGGAATTAACTGCTCAAAGTCGTGCGGACGGTGTGCCGTGCTGAACACGTAGTTTGCAAGTTCGATGCAGTCCTCCCACTCTTCCGGCTTTGCAAGTCTGTACTCTGTCATAATGTAAAAACCTCCTGATCCTAAAAACCCTTTTGTTTTTGCTCTTCTTTTTCTCTATCCTAACGGATTTTTGTCCTTTTGTCACGAAAATTCCGAACAAATTGCAACATTTTTGCTATATCTGGTAAAAAAAAGGAAACGCGCCCGGAAATTTTCATTCCAGGCGCGTTTCCCTTTTCTCAATGTTTCCTGTTTTACTGGATTCCTTTTACGGTGTAATCCTGTGCCTCTACAGCTGTTTTCAGCACATCGTCTGATACCGGAGCTGTCAGTGTTACAACGGCTGTTCCTTTTTCATGGCTTACTTCTGCGGATGCAACACCCTCGATTGCCTCAAGTGTTTTCTTCACTCTTGCCTCACAGTGGCCACACATCATGCCCTCGATTGTCATGGTTTTTACCATTCCCTGTTCTGTTGTCATGTTCAGATCCTCCTTTGAAATTTCGTTTTTGATTCTTTTATCTTTTGACGCGTCGTGCATCCGAAACAGATTCAGACGCAGGGCGTTTGTCACAACGCAGAAGCTCGAAAGGCTCATCGCCGCCGCACCGAACATCGGGTTCAGCTTCCAGCCGAACAGCGGGATCCATACGCCCGCAGCCAGCGGAATACCGATGATATTGTAAATGAAGGCCCAGAACAAATTCTCGTGAATGTTCCTGAGGGTCGCACGGCTTAAGCGGATCGCTGCCGGTACATCGGAGAGGCGGCTCTTCATCAGGACAACGTCTGCCGCATCGATCGCGATATCGGTTCCTGCTCCGATGGCAATACCGATATCCGCACTGGTCAGAGCCGGTGCATCGTTGATGCCGTCTCCTACCATCGCTACTTTTCCTTTTTCTTTCAGGCGGCTGATGACCGCTTCTTTTCCATCCGGCAGAACGCCTGCGATACTTCGTCCACACCCGCCTGTGCGCCGATGGCACGCGCGGTGCGCTCATTGTCTCCGGTCAGCATCACGACACGGATTCCCATATTCTGCAGCTCTTTCACCGCACGCGGGCTGTCCTCTTTGATGACATCCGCAACCGCATCATACCGAGCATCTTTCCATCTTCACTGAAGAACAGCGGTGTCTTTCCTTCTTCGGAAAGTTTTGCTGCCCGCTCTTCCATCTGTTTCGCGAGAACCGCTTTTTTCGTAATCAGTGCGCGGTTGCCTCCGCAGAGCTCTTTTCCGTTCCGTTTTGCCACAAGGCCGTTTCCAGGAAGCGCAGAGAAATCACTGACTTCTTCGCGGGCCAGGCCTTTTTCCTCTGCAAGTGCAAGAATCGCACGGGCCAGCGGATGCTCACTTTTCTGCTCCAGTGCAAAGGCACCTTTTAAAAGCTCCTCCTCACTTACACCGTCCGCCGGGACAAGATCGGTTACCTGCGGCTCTCCGCTTGTGATGGTTCCAGTCTTATCGAGTGCAACGATCTGTGTTTTTCCTGTCTCCTCGAGAGAAACTGCGGTTTTGAACATCGTTCCGTGTTTTGCTCCCATTCCGTTTCCGACCATGATCGCAACCGGTGTTGCAAGGCCGAGCGCACACGGGCAGCTGATAACGAGAACGGAAATACCTCTTGCAAGAGCAAAGCCGACGCTCTCTCCTGCAAACAGCCAGATCACAATCGTAGCAAGTGCAATGCAGATAACGGCCGGCACAAAAACACCGGAAACTTTATCGGCCACTTTGGCGATCGGCGCTTTTGTCGCTGCCGCATCGCTGACCATCTGAATGATCTGGGAGAGTGTTGTGTCTTCTCCGACTCTCGTCGCCTCACAGGTCAGGAAACCGGACTGGTTTAAGGTCGCCGCCGATACGCGGTCGCCGGCCTCTTTATCCACCGGAATACTCTCGCCAGTCAGCGCGGATTCGTTGACGGCACTCGTTCCATCCAGGACAACGCCGTCCACCGGAATATTTTCGCCCGGGCGGACGATGAAATGATCGCCCTTTTTCACCTGATCAATGCCGACTTCCACTTCTTTTCCGTCTCTTAAGAGAACGGCGGTCTTCGGAGCCAGCTTCATCAGACTCTTTAACGCATCGGTCGTTTTTCCTTTGGAAATCGACTCCAGCATTTTTCCGACGGTAATCAGGGTCAGAATCATGGCTGCGGACTCGAAGTAAAATTCATGCATATAGCTCATGACTGCATCCATGTCCCCCTGTACCTGCGCTCCCGTCATGGCAAACAGGGCGTAGACGCTGTATACAAACGATGCGGTAGAACCAAGCGCTACCAGTGTGTCCATGTTCGGTGCTTTATGCCAGAGACTCTTGAAACCGCTGATAAAGAATTTCTGGTTGATGACCATGACCGCAATGGTAAGCAGGAGCTGTACCAGTCCCATTGCGATGTGATTTCCTTCAAAGAATTTCGGCAGCGGCCATCCCCACATCATATGGCCCATGGAGAAATACATGAGCGGAATCAAAAGAAGAACGGAGCTCAACAGACGGCGTTTCATGACCGGTGTTTCCTTGTCTTTCAGCATCTCTTCGTATTCTGCTGTGGAAGCCGACTGTGATGTGCTTCCCTTCTCGCCTTTTTTCGACGCACCGTAGCCTGCATTTTCCACGGCGGCAATAATCTCTGCCGGGGAGGCCGTTCCCTCCACGCCCATGGAATTTGTCAGAAGGCTGACTGCGCAGGATGTGACACCGGGTACCTTTGACACGGCTTTTTCGACACGGGTCTGGCAGGCGGCGCAGCTCATGCCGGTTACATTGTACTGTTCCATCGTATGTCTTCCTTTCTGTAGTTTTGAATTTTCTTTTTTATATACCCAATAGGGTATCTTATTTTCTTCTACACTATATACCCTGTCCGGGTATTTTGCAAGTGTTTTTTCAAAAAAATTTCCACTTCTCTTCTGCCATCCCCCGCACAATCCGGCCGACCATCCTCAGAAATCCCTTGACAACCCGGCGCATGTATTTTATATTGAAGCATCATGGATGATTTTTTCTTCTTCATCCTTCGGAGGTTTTTATGATTACATATGATTATTATCGCATTTTTTACTTCGTAGCACAATATCACAGCTTTACAAAAGCCGCGGAAATTCTGAAAAACAACCAGCCCAACATCACACGGTGCATGAACAATCTGGAAAGTGAGCTTGGCTGCAAACTTTTTATCCGTTCCCACCAGGGTGTCACACTGACAGCGGAGGGCGAAAAGGTGTATGAGCGTGTGGCCGTTGCCTACGAACAGCTCCGCACGGTTGAGGAGGAGCTGGCTCTTGAGCGGTCTCTTGAGAGCGGCCTTATCACAATCGGTGCGAGCGAGACGGCACTTCGTCTGATGCTGCTCTCCCGCCTGGAGCACTTCCACACCCGCTATCCGCACGTCCGCCTGCGCATCTCCAACCACTCGACGCCGCAGGCCATCCAGGCGCTCGAAAACGGTCTGGTCGACTTCGCAGTCGTCACAAGCCCGGTGGAAATCCGCAAACCGCTGCACAAGATCCCGATTTTCCCATTCCAGGAAATTCTGATCGGCGGATCGAAATATGCATCCCTTTCCGCAGAGCCGCATCATCTCGGCGAATTGTCAGAATATCCTTTTATCTCGCTTGCCAAAGACACCGGCACGCGGGAGCTGTACGCCGAGTACTTTCTGAATCACAACCTCGCCTTCCACCCCGATATGGAGGCGGCGACGACGGATCAGATTCTTCCTATGGTCGAGTATAACCTCGGCATCGGATTTTATCCGGAGGAGCTGGCACGCGATGCCTTAAAGAGCCGTACCGTCTGTCGGATTCCGCTCATCGAGGAGCCCCAACGTGAAATCTGTCTTATCATCAACCGCGGCAGCACCAGAACGCGGCGGCAAAAGAGCTGATCGAGGAGCTTCTGGAACGCG
>ENA-OQAN01000523-OQAN01000523.1-human-gut-metagenome-genome-assembly--contig:-NODE-523-length-20320-cov-1.909275_pt1 | contig 20320 bp, 23 predicted proteins | sample MGYA00242735_ERZ504527 | MGnify/ENA primary metagenome ERZ504527 (study PRJEB26092, sample SAMD00036230) | human gut metagenome | host: Homo sapiens | study: EMG produced TPA metagenomics assembly of... | reverse complement strand
TTTATATTGATTTATATAATAGGCTGACAAAAGTACAATAAAATCCTGAATGAATTACAACATTTCATGATTTTTTTGATTATAAACTTTAAGAGGATTATTTGGGAATTTCTGGTTAGGGCTGTTGTTAGGTTATGCTTCCAGTCTTACTTTTATGTTTATAGTTGGATTCTTGTATAAGCAGGTTTGGATTGTTTTGCTTCTTCTCGTGGAGGAAGATGGGAGAGAAGTGTTGTGGGTTTATAAAAAAACTCGCGTGCAGGTGGATTGTTTTGCACGCGAGCTCTACTTCTTATATATTCTTTTGATATCTGATTAATCTGTTAATCTTCTAACGAATAATCAATAGTCGTAACTACACGCACTTTCTTAATATAAGGAGTATTGGCGTCACGATCTGTAATAGTGAACTGTCCTTGATTGGCGTGCCGTATTTTTCCTAGTTCGCTTTCCGAGTCTTTTGCAAATTTTTCCGCAGCCTGACGTGCGTTCTTGGTTGCTTCTTCTATCATTTGAGGTTTGATAGAATTAAGTCCCGTGTATTCATACTGCACATTGTACCGGTAGTCGCCTCCTGTTACTGCAATACCTCTTTTTAGCAATTCACCTTGTTCTGCTATAAGGCTTCTTACTAAATCCACTTTATTTGAAGTTACTGTAATGACAGTTGTAACGTTGTATCGGTAGGGACTATTGTCATTATTGCTGTATCGTTCAGCTTTAGATCAATGATTTCAGGGGCATTAATGTCTGATTTCTTTCTCGTCTATACCTTTTTCTATAAGAAACTGAGTAATGATTTTATTTGAGTTCTTTATATTGTCGTATAGAGCATTCAAGTCGTTGCCTAAGCTTTTGTACATAAGTGGCCATGTGACCTTATCAGCCGGTACTTCCATTTCTGCAAGTCCTTTGACATTTACGCTTCGGTCGCGTCTGCGAACGATTTAAATCCTTTTTGGATGCAAATTCCCAGCAATAACAATCCGATTGCAAGGATTAATGATTCAATTCTAAAGTTCTTCATAATGGTTTAGTCTTTAATAGTTGGTTAGATAAATTTCTAAACCTAAGATAGTGATTAAAATCGAAAGGTGTGCTTTCCGTTTGGTTTTATTAAATATTGAAGGGGGATAAAATAAAAAAAGACCATGAGATTCATGGCCTTTTCAGAAGAGCGGAAGACGGGACTCAAACCCGCGACCCTCAGCTTGGAAGGCTAATGCTCTATCGACTGAGCTACTTCCGCAATTTTAGTGGGCAAAGATGGATTCGAACCACCGAAGGCGTAAGCCAGCAGATTTACAGTCTGCCCCATTTGGCCACTCTGGTATTTGCCCTTTCGCAACTGATTGACTAGTGTTTTTCTCAATTGCGATGCAAAGGTACAACTATTTTTTTAATTTGCAAACAAAATCTATCATTTTTATTGCAGTAATTGCACATTCATCGCCTTTATTGCCTAATTTTCCTCCTGCTCGTTCTTCGGCCTGTTCCATGTTGTTGGTCGTGATTAGGCCGTAAATCACTGGTATATCGGTAGTTGCATTCAGTTGTGTGATTCCTTGAGTTGCTCCGGCGCAAACATAGTCAAAATGTGGAGTATCTCCACGAACTACGCATCCTAAAGCTATTACTGCGTCAACTTTTCCACTTTTTATCATTTTGTGCTGAGCCGAAAGTTAGCTCGAAACTTCCCGGAACTGCTTGTACAAGTATGTTTTCGTCTTTTGCACCATGCTTTTTCAATGTTTTTACTGCACCTTCCAATAATGCGCCAGTTATATTGCTGTTCCATTCTGAGACAACAATTCCAAAACGCATTTGAGAAGCGTCGGGTACAGAGGTGAAATCGTAATCTGATAAGTTGTGATATGCTGTTGCCATAATAATTATGTATAAATGATTAGATGAATATGAAAATAAAAAAAATCATTCGGAGTAAAGTTTGAATCTCATGAGCATCCACGTTGATGTATCCGAGATTCTTCGCTTTGCTCCGAATGACAATACCTTATTATATATGTAATAATATGCTAGTTATTATTTGATTGAAGCACGGTCAATGTATTTATCAATGTCCATTGCTTGGAATGAGTTTGCATATTTTGTTTTAATTTGCTTGTAAGCTTCAACAGCTTCTGCATTTTTACCTTGCTTTTCAAGTATCTGACCAGCCTGAAGCAAGTAGATTGGGCTTAAAGTAGTGCTGTTTGCTTTGTCTGCAGCTTTCAGCAATGTTGCAGCTGCTTTGTCAAGCTGTCCCATCTGAGCATAACAGTTACCCATTGTACCAATAATGGCAGGAGCAACCATATAATCGTCTGCGCTGAATTTATCCAGATATTTTGCAGCTTCTTCATACTTTCCGAGCTGTGCATAGCAAATACCAGCATAAGCATTTGCCAAGTTTCCTGCTTCAGTACCGCTGAATTCATCTGCTATTTTCAGAAAACCTGCGTAACCCAAGCTGTCACCCTTCAGTGCAGTTTCATAATTGTCGTTGCCAAAATACTGTTCACCTTTGAAAAGTGCCTCAGAAGCTTTCAACTCTTTAGGTTCACCGATAAAATGTTTGTAAGCCAATGTGCCACATACGATAACAACAATAGCTACTACAATACCTACTAACAGGTTTTTGTACTTTAAAAGGAATGCTTCAGAAGTACTCAGTGCTTCATCTACATTCAATGGGTCATGAGTGTGTTTTTGTTCTGCCATTTTATTTAATTGTTTTTTATTATTTCTCTTCTATTATTTAGCAATTTATATTTCGGTCAGCAAAAGTAGTTTATTTATGTTTATAAATGAAATTTGCGGGCATGTTTTTTTATCAATCGTGCTTTTATTGCTAATTTTGTAGTCTGAATTTAGGTTTTGAACTATGTGGCTTAAACGCATCTCTATATTAAACTATAAAAATCTGGAGCAAGTAGAAGTTGCTTTTTCACGTAAAATGAATTGTATAATAGGCAAAAATGGGATGGGAAAAACCAATTTGCTGGATGCAGTTTATTATCTTTCGTTTTGTAAAAGTGCTACCAATGCCATTGATTCACAAAATATTTTGCATGATCGTGACTTTTTTGTTGTGCAGGGGTTTTATGAAACGGACGAAGGAGAACCCGAAGAAGTATATTGTGGGCTGAAACGTCGTCAGAAAAAGCAATTCAAACGTAATAAAAAAGAGTATTCACGCCTGTCAGACCATATAGGCTGATTCCTCTTGTCATGGTTTCACCGGCCGATTCGTGGTTGATTGCAGGTGGAAGTGAAGAGCGGCGCAGATTTATTGATGTCGTCATTTCGCAGTTTGACCGTGAATACTTAGAGGCTCTGATCCGTTATAACAAAGCCCTTCTTCAGAGAAATTCATTGCTTAAAGCAGATGTTGAACCGGAAGAAGAGCTGATGTTGGTGTGGGAGGAGATGATGGCTGCTTCCGGTGAAACGGTATATGCCAAGCGTAAAGCCTTTATTGATGAATTTATTCCCGTTTTCCAGTCGTATTATTCTTATATTTCCCAGGACAGGGAGCAAGTAAGCTTGTCCTATGAGTCGCATGCTGCCAAAGGAAATCTTCTTGAACAGCTGAAGGAGGTTCGTCAGCGTGATCGTATTTTAGGATATTCTACCCGTGGTATCCATAAAGATGATTTGATAATGCAGCTGGGAGATTTCCCCATTAAGCGGGAAGGCTCTCAGGGGCAGAATAAAACGTATCTGATAGCGTTGAAGTTAGCTCAGTTTGAGTTCCTGAAGCGTACCGGAAGTCGTACCACTCCCATCGTATTGTTAGATGATATTTTTGATAAGTTGGATGCTTCTCGCGTTGAGCAAATTGTAAAATTGGTTGCTGGAGACAGTTTCGGACAAATATTTGTGACCGATACGAACAGAGATCATTTGGATAAAATCTTACGTAAGATCGAAGGAGATTATAAACTCTTTGAAGTTGATGGTGGAGTTGTATCTGAACGTTGCAATGAAGAGGAGGAAATATGAAGCGGAATAATACAGAACAGGTAGGAGAGGTGTTGCGGCGTCTTCTCAGACAGGAGGGACTTGAAACTCCTTTGAATGAATATCGGCTGGTTGATGCTGGAAGGATGTCGTGGGGGAAGCTATTGCTCGTTATACGACTAATATATACATTAAGAATCAAGTACTTTTCGTACATTTGTCTTCATCCGTTCTTCGTCAGGAGCTGATGATGAGTCGTCAATTGTTGATTCGTAACCTGAATTCACAAGTAGGAGCACAAGTTATTGTAAATATCATTTTCCGTTAATGATATTCGGTGGGATTTTGCATACTCTTTTATTTGTTTACTATGAAAGATTCCTCTTCACTCCACACTTCATCCATAGGCTTGTCGAATATTTCGGTAGGGATATGCGTACAAATCTGAAAGTGAAAACAGATACCTATTTTATATGCATTAAGTTGCTTAAGCAATCGGTCGTAATATCCCTTTCCTCTTCCCAGACGATTACCCTGTGAGTCGAATGCTACACCAGGGATAATGGCAAGGTCTATTTTGTCATAGTTGCTTAAAAGTTCACCTTGAGGTTCTTCTATATTGTAACTGCCTTTTTGAAGATCCTGTTTTCCTGTATAATATCGTAGTTCGAGTTCGTCACCTTTTACAACAGGCAAGATAATGTTTTTACTATGACTCCATTTTTCGATGAAATCGTGCGTTTGTACCTCATCAGGCAATGAGTAATACATTAATATTGTTTGGGCTTCAGCAAAAAGTGGATGCCTTTCCAATTTGCTTAGCAGCAACGTAGAGTATGTAGCCAGTTCATGATTAGTATACATCTTTTTTTTGTCTGCGATGCAGCGACGTAGTAAACGTTTTTCTTCTTTTAACATATTGAGTGAGAGGATTAAGATCAACTAAGTAGTCGTAATAATTATCTATGATAGCGTGAATTCGAAATAAGGATAATATATTTATCTTATTATTAGGAATATAACGGTAAAAGTATTAAATTTATAGAACTAAAATATAACATTAAAACGATTACCATTATGATTCAAAGTATAAAGTTACAGAGATTTATTGTATGACCGATGATTTTTGCAAGGAATTTTCGTTGTGATAGGAAAAATATATGATTGAAAACAAGAAGATCTGGCATCGTAATAAGCCCAACCGCTTGAGCTACGTTGAGATTATCCTGTTTCATTTCGATGGCTTCCGATGCCTCAAGCATTATTATAAGGAGTATGTCTGCAAACATCTGAAACACTTGTTTGAAAATTTCTTTATGAACGGTATTCAGTTTGTTGCAAAGGCTAAAAGCAACATGAAGAACTCTCTGATGAGTATAGCAGAATAAGATTAAAAGAGTCTTGATTGAAATGGTCAATGATGAACTGAAGAACATTGCAATACTCTAGGCACCGTTCTTTTTAACAACTTTATTGCAAATTCTTTGTCTGTTAATTGCTGCATACTGAGAAGCCCGCCTTTGACGTAAATTTTGTCTATGACGAGCAACTGACTATTTTCTAATTTTATTTCGAACTCACGTTAATTAGAGGGAATATTTCAGTCCTTTTATTATTTATAGCCAATATTTATCCATATAGAAATCAGAGTTGTATCTGTATATTGAACAAGACATTACAACCACGTATATCATAAGTGTACTTCGTCTGGTTCAACAGTCCATATACCATATAATTGAATTTCTTTTCATTCAAAAGGTTTGTTGCCATAACACTCCATTCAATCTTTTTGGAAATACGCCAGCGGACAGATGCATCGAGCAACAACAGATGAGTACGGTCACCTGAATCAAACCGCGTATAATAATGTTCCCCTCCCACTGCAATTTGCCAATTTGATCCAGGTATGAATGTAAAAGTCAGGTTCTGTTTCAAGATATGGTATGTGCTGCGTTCTGCATTATTAATATTCATTGTATTAGTGTAAGACAGGCTGTAGTCTGAGGAGAGCCAGCGAGTAAAATTGCCCTTCATGGATGGCCGCACATAACAATACCTAATGGTATAGGGGGATTGTACATTCTGTCGCATGGTAGTGGTATGTAGTTGCATATATCCGACATCTGCCCCCAATACAATTCTGCCCGAACGTAACCCCTTACTCAATCCGCCATACACCTGTATCTGATGGGCATCATTGCCTGCCGGGGTATAAGTTGACAGTACCTGATCTCCAATGAAAAGCTGGTTCGCAATCAACGGATTATAATCCCATCCGTATCGGGCTGACAAGTTAGCGAAAAATGAGGATATTGGATTGCGGTATCTGGCAGCAACAGTCGCCGAACGCTCCTGAGCGTATGAACGTACAGGATAACCGGCATATAAGTTGCGGTAATCGCTCATAATGACATGTCCGATATATTGACTTGGTTCTGTGGGTAAAAGCGCATATTTCAGTTGTGCACTCAAATCGGTTTTCGCGTTTAACTGATAGCGGGTAAATATGGTCGGTGTAACCGACAGATAATTGTCAGTTACATATCTTCTATAACTTACAGGGGCAGAAATTGTCAGTAACCAGCGAATGGATTGGTAGGATGTTTCGGGCGACAAATATATGTTTAACAAGGAAAAGTCATTATTGCCATTGATAGGATAGTTAATATTCACCCCTGTCAGATTGGTTTCAAGACAATGTAGGTTATAGTCGACTCCTCCACGTGCATAGATATTCCACTTGCCTGATATCCAACCATAGCGTAGTTCGGTAACAGTCCGGAAATCATTGGACAGCAACTGTTGTGTCTTTTCTGTCTCTGTTGCTCTGACGTTAAGCCATTGAGAGGCTCGTATGTAGCGGTTACGCGATGAAACGGTCAGCAGGCGTTTCCCGATGCGTTTAAGCATTTGCAAGTCATTGGTGATGGCCAATGAGGAAGTTTCTGCCTGCTGGGCAAGCGATGATGTCCCGTCTATTTGTGACGAAGCGCGGTACCAGTCTGCATCTATGTATAGATTCTCCTTAAAATATAATGTAGGACGGTTCGTCTGCAAAGCCCATTGCCCGTTCACGCTATTGGAATGTGTCCGCATGGTGTTCAACTGCGTGAATGAAGGTATATTGGAATCCAGATAGTCCGTCCGGTATCCGGTATTGTAATCCAAACGGTCGCCGGAATAGGTGACGTTCAGTTTGACATCGTAGTCTTCTCCGACATGCAGGAGTTGGTCGTATTGGCAAGAACGGACAGGTTGTCACGTGTGCGGCGTTCATCAAGCGGAGCGGACGCAGGTGTAAGGGAAATACCATCTTGCCACATATCATTCTGATAGCTGCTGCCGAACAGTTGGTCTTCTGTATGTCGGGTGCTTTGTGATGCCGGATTCCAGCCGGTATCATTCACGCGGACACTCTCCATATTCTGCCATTTCCCGGCAATACGCATGGCAAAGAGCGAGGCATCATATAAAAGCGGTGCTGCCCCAATTCCTCCGTTCGCTATGCCTACCCATCTTTGGCGGGCCTCCTCTCTTAGTTTTATATTTAGTCCTGCCTGCTGCGAAAAATCCAACCCTTTCAATACACGTATCGGCTGATGGTTCTCCATAACTTCCACACTGGCTACGTCCGACGGCGATATATTCTCTGTGGCAAGGTTATACCGACCGTCTGCGAAGTCAGAACCGTTGATATAGAACTTGTTGATAGGCTCGCCGTTGTATTTGATTGTGCCGTTGTCTTCCACTTCGATGCCCGGAAGCCGTTTCAACACGTCTCCGATATTGCGGTCCTGTTTGCGTGCATACTTGCTGGTATAATAGACCAGTGTGTCACTTCGCTGTTCAATATCCGGCGCTTTCACTATTACGTCACGCAGACGTGTCGGTTCGGCTTGCAAACGTATGGTTACAGGTGACATTGACGGCTTCAATACAAAATTCTGAGAGCGGTATCCCATCGACTGGACATGCACGGTCAATTCGGTCTGAGAATGGTCGTATTTTATTGTAAAGGAACCGTCTTCCGCTGCAAATGTATAATTCAGGAGCCGCCCTTGGACATCGGTAAGACGGACGGTTGCCCTGGGCACAGGCATACCGTCTGTTTCATCCAGTATGATACCGCACAACTTTCAGTCTGACCGTACAGGGTGATCAGACTGAAAAACGGCAACAATAACATGATGAGTACTTTTCTCATGGTTATAGAATTTTATCGCCAGTCACGTTCAATGTAATCATAAGTCAATTCTTCGCTTGGGTAAGGTCGTTCGTGGCGAACCATCAGGATTTACGATTTGTACTTGTACTCCCGAAGTGTTCCCATATAGCTGATAGGATCGATGTCATATTTGTATTTGGTAGCATAATATTTCCCGCGCGAGGTCTTGATGTATTGCACTTTGGGCATTGTAATTAACCGCTCAGCTTTCGAATTGATGCCTACACAAACAAACCTGTATTGGCTACCGACATCGCTTATCTCCATGATAAATCCCGGAAGACCGCCGAATTTCCACGGTCCGTCAGCTACCGGGATTTCATCGGAATACCATGCAGTCCATTCTCGTCCCCTGAAAATGCATTTTGCACTGTGGCATTTATATCCGAGGATTTCTTTGGTATCTTCTGTCAATGTCCATTCTTGCTGAGGTATATCCTCTTCATAGATAAACCAGTCATCGGCAATCTTATCTGTAGTGGTGAACTTTCCGGACGGATAGTTCTTATATACTGAAAAAGTCTCGCCTCCTACATAACGCGCCGGATTACCTTGTATGTCATCTGCTGTGGCGGAATGCAGCAAAGAATCGACCTGCATGGCACGGAAACTGGTAAATTTGGACATTCCGTAAGAAACCTGCAAAATCATCCGGTCTTTGACTGCTGTTGTTATGTCAGTCGTGTCATTTAAGTATTGATAGTCATACATGAACTCCATAACAGCTTTACCAAGTTCCTGTAATTCGGGTTGGGTACCAAGAGAAAATATGTAGATTTCCCGTTAACATAGGTTACAACCCGCTGTTGTGCAAATCCGGGAACGGACAACGTACAGGTTGTAATTACTGCCAAAAATACTTTTTTCATATGCTTGATATTTTAGTTTTGTATACGGTACAAAGATACCCGGAGTGTTATTTGACACGAAAGATATTTATTACTGAATCATTATGGAATCCTTACTAAATTATTACGATTCTGCTTTTTCCTATTCCAAGCAGCAAACGGGCTGGAATAAAATATCTAATTTTGCAGTATGGAGAGAAGAATAAAAATACTGAACGGCTTTACTGCCATCGTTATCGTGCTGTTTGCCACCATGCAGTGCAACTGGCTTTATTCACGATATAGATACACCTTGCACGAGTACCAAGATACTTTATATAATCGTGTGCTTAATGTGATTGAAACGGGGAACGAATTGAGGCGTGCCTCCGTAAACGACAGTATTCTCGTTGTGCCGAATATGAAGTTATCCGTAAACAATGCAACACATCGTTTCGAGTTTGAAATTTATACTATCAATACCCGACTTTATGACATTAAGGATTCTCTTACGTTTGCGAACTTGGCACGAATCTATGAATCTGAACATCCGGCTGGAATAGAAAAACATACTTTCGTTATTGATAACAGTGCCACTGAAAGCGATGTATTCGACGCACTTGAACGTTTCCGCCTGGACGAGTGTGTCCCCATAGAGATAGAACCGTTCAATTCCTTGTTGCGGCGCAATGGCATGGAGATTAGAAATATAGAACTGGGGCATGCTGATTCAATGATGTGGCATCCCATACGGACAGACAATGTTTCATTGCGGCATAAAAGCCTTATGGTCGTATATCCATATGACATATTTGAAGGAGAATATATCCGCATTGATTGTGCGGTCGGTTTGTCACCGGTCATCCGACAAATGGCAGATACGTTGCTTTTATCACTATCCTGTCCGTGCTGCTGATTGGTTGCTTTGTCGCACAAATAGCCACAATTCGCGAACAGCACCGGATTGAAAGTTTTCGGTCTAATTTTGTCCATGCCATGATTCATGAGTTGAAACGGCCGATAGCAACCCTTAAAATGTGCGTCTCGTATATGGGAAACGAACAGCTTATGCAAGATGTAGCTAACCGGCAAACAGTTATTGCTGATTCTCATCTGGCGTTGGACAGCCTTTCTGCCTATTTTGCTAAATTGCGCGACCTGACTTTTAGTAGGGCTACCGAAATTCCACTCAACCTGTCCTCTTTCAGCTTGCGTGATTTGCTGAATATCTGCATCGGTAAGCTGAATCCGTCGAATAATAAAAAGGTAGTTGTGAACTTGCATCCCGATACCGATATAACCATCACTGCAGACAAGATACATCTTATCAATATCATCGACAATCTGCTGGAAAATGCTGTCAAATACTCTCGTGAAGATGTTCACATAGAAATTGACTATCAGGAGCAAGATAACGACAGCATACGCATATCTGTCAAAGATAATGGATTGGGAATATCCAAATCGGATAGCAGACATATCTTTGAAAAATTCTATCGAAGCCGGGCGGTTATCGACAAGGGGATTCCTGGTATGGGTCTTGGATTGACGTATGTGCGTATGCTCGTAGAGGCACATCGCGGCACCATACGCATCGAGAGTGAGCAAACATCAGGAAGTACGTTTATTATTGAATTACCACAATGAGAACAAATGCGATAAATATCCTATTGGCAGATGACGATGTAAAGAACTCTCTGCTGTTGAAAAAATTCTTAGAGGCTGAGAATTATGTGGTATCGTATGCCCCTGATGGCTTAACAGCGTGGGAGATGTATCACAGACAACATCCGGATTTGATATTGTTGGATGTCAATATGCCTGCAATGAATGGGTTTGAGCTTGCGCAGCGAATCCGTGAAACAGATAATAAGGTACTCATCTTTTTTCTTACGGACCGGACCGAAAAAGCCGATAGGCTGAAAGGCTTTTCCTTGAAAGGAAATGACTATATTCCGAAACCGTTTTATCCCGAAGAACTGATTGCGAAGATAGCTGAACGATTCGAGCAAAGGAAAATCAATGCACAATACCGATATAATATTGGAAAAACATTGTTTGATAGCAATCAATCAATGGTAACGTTTGATGGCATCACGCAAAATCTGTCTGCAAGGCAGACTGATATTTTGGTATTATTGGCACAAAGTATTGGACAGCTGGTTCCGCGCGATGAAATTTTGGATACTGTATGGGGAGACTCCAGCTATGCTAATTCAATGTCCTTGAATGTTCAGATTACCTATTTGCGGCATATTCTTGCACTGGACACAACTGTTAAAATCATATCTATAAAGAAAAAAAGGATATATTCTTCAAATTACGAGCTGACAGATAGTTGGTCACAAGTTCATCTCGTCAACTGAAACGGCAAAAAATATATATTTAATGTGGGTTATAAATAAGTATTAATATATTTATTTTGTTATTAGGAACGGGATATTCAGTAAATGTTCCTAAATATTTAGAGCCTTATCAAACCCCAGTTTCAGGATAATGATAAGGCTCTTTTATTGTAAATAAGTAGTCAAGTTTCAGACTTTAAATTCCTTTTTATGGAACTTGAGTTTTGACATACTCTCTTATTCTTTGAATATTCGTTGAATTAAGACGCTTCGTTTATTTTTCTGAAGTTTTTTCTGGAGCTTGAGGGAATGATTCTCCTTTTTCCAGTACTTCAAGAGCCTTTTGTACAGTCTTATCTGTCAAGTTTGAATAAGTGATGTATGCCTCTATGCCTAACATGTTGTAAATGATGTTTCCATATAAGCTTTCTTCGAACAGCTGTTTCGATTTATACATCAGGATATTCCGACGTTTTAGTCCTTTCTTCTCTGCATATTCAGCGAACTTCTCTAACAGATTTTGAGTTTTTAAATAAGCTTCCATCTTTTGGGGAGTATCATACTCTTTAAGCTTGTTACGGTTTTTATCTGTATAGTCGAGCGTATAACGGATAATTAAGCCGCGTGTAGCAGCCATTCTGTAATATGAAGTCATACCTGTTGTATCTTGCGGAACAAAAATATCCGGCATGATACCACCACCTCCATATACCGTTCGTCCTAAGCTTGTATGGTAAATTTCTTTTATATTCTGCTTGATACTGTCGGCTGAGAAAAATTCTCCATGTTCGTAACGGGTGATAATGTCCATTTCGTATTCTGCATCATTTCCTTTTTCATAAGGCTTCTGAATACAACGTCCGGAAGGTGTATAATAACGTGCGATAGTCAATCGGATAGCAGAACCGTCGCTGAATTCGATAGGCTGCTGTACAAGACCTTTTCCAAAAGAACGGCGCCGATAATGGTTCCTCGGTCATTATCTTGAATTGCTCCGGCAAAAATCTCGCTGGCCGATGCAGATCCTTCGTCCATTAAGACAATAAGTGGCATAGTCTGGCTGCTTCCTGTTCCGTTTGAAGTATAATTTTCACGTGGCGACTTTCTTCCTTCCGTATATACAATAAGTTTATTGTTCGGCAAGAATTCATTTACCATCTGAATGGCAGCTGCATATATCCTCCAGTGTTTCCACGAAGGTCTATAATCATACCTTTGCAGTTTGCCTGAGACAATTGTGCTAATGCAACCAGCAGCTCCGGATAGGTTGTCTCACCGAATTTGTTGACTTTGACGTATCCGAATTTGTCATTAATCATGTAAGCTGCATCAATACTTTTCACAGGTATATCTCCACGTACCACGGTGAAATGAAGAATTTCTTTTTCTCCCGGTCGGTATATACCTAATTTGACTTTACTTCCTTTTTCGCCTTTTAGACGACGCATGGCTTCCGAATTGGTCACTATTTTTCCTACGAAGCTAGAATCGTCTACCTCTACGATACGGTCGCGCAAGAAGGCCGACTTTTTCAGACGGACCACCTTGAATTACACTGTTAATATGAATCGTATCATCTTGTATCGTAAACTGAACTCCGATACCACTGAAACTTCCTTTCAGATCCGAATTAACAGCTTCCAGGTCTTTTGCCGGAATATATGATGAATGCGGGTCCAGCTCGGCAAGGATTTGCGGCATGGCTTCTTCTACCAGATTGAACATACTTACAGTATCTACATATTGTTCATCGATTATATGCAGCAGGGCATTCAGTTTATTAGAAGATGTATTGATGATTCCCAGCTTGTTGCCAGAAAAATGATTCGTATAAAACGTTCCTATCAGGATACCAGCTACAAGACAGATAGCCAGTAGGAAAGGCATTAGTCGATTCTTGTTACTACTCATATTTTTTATTCGTTAGGAGTTAAATAAACTAGTTCTATATTTGCACGTTTTAGGAGTTCCAATCCATCTTCCAGCCGATATTTTTCAGCAAAAACCACACGCTTTATTCCAGCTTGGATAATAAGCTTGGCACATTCTATGCAAGGAGATGCTGTGACATAAAGGGTTGCTCCCTCACTGCTGTTGTTCGATCTTGCTATTTTTGTGATAGCATTGGCTTCTGCATGCAGTACATAAGGCTTAGTGATGCCATGTTCATCTTCACACACGTTTTCAAATCCCGCCGGAGTACCATTGTATCCGTCAGAAATAATCATTTTGTTCTTTACTATCAAGCACCTACTTTTCGTCCGGTTACAGTATGAGTTTTCCGACCAGATAGTAGCCATTTGCATATAGCGCTTGTCAAGAATCTCTTGTTTGTTTTCCGTATTTTCCATAACATAATATATTAATGTCTGAATTGCATACATGTGGTACGTTCATTGGGTGCAAGGCGCAACATGATATTGTCGCCTTGATAAAATTGAACGTTTTTCAGTTTATCTATAAATTCTTTGTTCTTTCCAGAAAGACTTACCGTACATTCTATCTGAGTAATTCTGATAGAACGGTCTTTGGCATTGGCCTGCCATTTACCGCTATACGTACCATTCTCGATATTGCCCTGAACCGTTCCGTCGTCGTTGAACATAATGCTGAAAGCGTTTATTACTTTCAAATCTTCAGGCTTGGTATATGTAGGTTTGGCATTGGCATTATAATTATTCCAGTCTATGCCTGTATAATAATTTACCAGTTGCCACTGGCCACTGACAAAAATTTCATTTATGTCATCTTCCTGATTGCAACTGCCCAACAAGAAAGGCAGTACAAATAGCAGACAGCGTATATATTTTCTTATATCTAGCTTCATTTTATTCCATTTCGTTTTAGTAATGCGTGAATGGTCGGTTCTTGTCCCCGGAATCGTTTGTAAAGAGTCATCGGGTGTTCAGTTCCTCCTTTTGATAAAATATTGTCCCGGAACGATTGGGCAACATCCTGATTGAATATTCCTTTCTCCTTGAAAACAGAGAAAGCATCGGCATCAAGCACTTCAGCCCATTTATAGCTATAATATCCGGCAGAATATCCTCCCGACATGATATGTCCGAATTGTACGGTCATGCATGTTTCCTTTACCGGAGGTAATAATTGCGTGCGTTTCCATGCTTCACGTTCATATTCACGAACATCACCGTCGAACACCTTATCCGGGTGTACCAACCATATCCAGTAATCCGAAACTGATTTGTCGCAGACAAGCGTAAGCAACATTAAAGTTTGAAGCATCTATAATCCGTTGCAACAATTCTTCCGGAATAGATTCGTTTGTCTGATAATGACGTGCAAATGTATTAAGAAAATCTTTTTCAATGGCAAAGTTTTCCATTATTTGCGAAGGCAGTTCTACGAAGTCCCAGTAGACATTTGTCCCACTCATGCTTTTAAAGCGAGTGTTGGCGAATATACCATGCAGCGCATGTCCGAATTCGTGAAGGAATGTATTTACTTCCGAAAAGTGAGCAATGCAGGCTTATTGCTGTCGGTTTGGTAAAGTTCATGGTTACAGAAACATGAGGACGACTGTTGGTTCCGTTTGCTTCTATCCATTGCTCTTTGTAGCTTGTCATCCATGCTCCAGAGCGCTTTCCCGCACGCGGATGGAAATCAGTATACAGAACAGCCAGATAACTGCCGTCTTTATCATATACTTCATAAGCCTTTACGTCCGGATGATATACCGGGATGTCTTTATTCTCTTTAAATGAAATACCATATAGGCGGGTTGCCAGTCCGAATACACCTTCCTTGACCCTGCTTAACTCAAAGTAGGGGCGAAGTGCTTCCTCGTCGAGATTGAATTTCTCATTTTTCAGTTTTTCTGCATAATATGAAAAATCCCACGGCATCAGCTGGAAGTCTTTTCCTTCTGTACGTTGTGCAAGCGCTTCAATTTCTTTCACTTCTTCTCGGGCGGTTGGCGTATATGCTTCCAGCAGCTGATCGAGTAACTGATATACTCGCTCACTGTTTTCTGCCATACGTTTGCGAAGTGCGTAGTCTGCATAATTCTTAAATCCGAGAAGCTGTGCTAGCTGCATGCGCAGATTTACCAATTGTTTTACAACATCCTCATTGTTCTGCTCATTGTCGTGTATACATTGGGTATTGTAAGCCATATACAGTTTACGGCGCAATTCGCGGTTCTCACAATATTTCATGAAAGGAACATAGCTGGGTGCTTGCAGGGTAATTATCCAGCCATTTTTCCCTTTTTCTTTTGCTGTATGAGCCGCAGCTTCTATAATACTTTCAGGGAGTCCTTTCAACTGCTCTTCAGAATCTAAAAGCAACTCGTAGCTATTTGTTTCTTTCAAATGGTTTTGTGAGAAACGCAGAGTCAGTGAACTTAACTCTGTACTTATTTTTCTGAATGTTACTTTATCTTCTTCTGACAGGTTAGCTCCGTTTCGTACAAAACCGTCGTATGTCTTTTCAAGCAGTCGCAATTCTTCCGGAGTAAGCTTCAGGTTCTTTCTGTCTTCGTAAACCTGCTTTACGCGTTCAAAGAGTTTTTCATTTAAGCTGATATTGTTGCTGTGCTCCGAAAGTAAAGGCATCATTTTCTCTGCAATTTCATCCAGTTCATTGCAGGTTTCAGCACTCATCAGATTAAACATCACTGTAGTTACCTGATCCAGTAACTTGCCCGACTGTTCCAGTGCCAGTATTGTATTTTTGAATGTCGGTTTTTCCGGATTCGATATAATATCATTTATCTCTTTATCTTCCTGGCTGATTCCTTCCCGGATAGCAGGCTCGTAATGTACAAGCTCTATCTTGTCAAAAGGAACGGTTCCGTGCGGCGTTGTATATGGTTGTAAAAACGGGTTTTCCATAAATAAAGTTTTTTTATTCTCTTTGTAATTACTCAATGTTTCCATGTCGGGTATATCGATAATTCTTCGGCTCAACCGGATAACTCCTCCGTCTTTTAGTTCGTTCAGCACTTTCGATACATTAATTCTTGTATCGTCAATCTGTTCTGCAAGGTCTTCCATGCGAATCTGGAGTTTCTTTTCCCCGGTAGGAGTGATGCACCGGAGTTGCATGAAATTTACTATTTTATCCAGTGTGTCACTTGCATGTGGCTTTTCAGCTTACGGTAGATCGTTTGTGCCCGGTTACTCAACATGTTTAAATAATTGAGCTGAAATATCTCGTATTTATTAAGCTCCGACAGAATATAAGCTTTGTCTATGGTTATGGCATTTACATTTGTATGTGCATAATACGATGCCGTATATTGCGGATACATGCCAAACAGTGAGTAAGGCTCAATGATTTGAGGGCTTTCCAGTGTTTCGTGGATGGTATAATGATAAGTATGGTCTACAGACTCAGCGCGTATTTCACCTTGTAAAATGAAAATGATATTGTTACAATAATCACCTTGTTTTACAATGCGACTTCCGGCTGTATACTTCTGAAAATGCAATCTAACTTTTCCAGTATGGATGTAAAGTCTTCCTTGCATAGTCCTTGAAACAGAGGTAGCAATAAAAGCTTATCGTACATAGTGCTTTGCATCGGCATTTAACTTTATTAAGTTATATTTTAACGTACAAAAGTAGCGAATATTTTGAATGTTTTTCTGGCTTTTACCTTTTTTATCGTTTCTTTCCGTCTGATAATGTTTGCCTGCTCCCTTGCATTATGGTTATTTTTGCATAACTTTGCGTAACATTAATCGTAATGAAGAGAATATGGGAACTTTAAATTTTCAAGAGCTGATCAGTGCTTTTATCGTATTGTTTGCAGTAATTGATATAATAGGTGCTGTGCCTATTATTTTAGATTTAAAGCAAAAAGGTCGTGCGGTAAATGCTGTTCAGGCTACTTTAATTGCTGCGGCATTATTGTTAGGGTTCTTTTTTGCCGGTGATATGATGCTGAAGCTATTTCAGGTTGACATTGCTTCGTTTGCCGTTGCCGGAGCATTTGTAATTTTTCTAATGTCGCTGGAAATGATTCTTGATATAGAGATATTTAAAGAATACAGGACCTATAAAAGAGGCGACACTAGTCCCTTTAGTTTTCCCTCTGCTTGCCGGAGCCGGTTCGTTTACTACCTTGCTTTCACTAAGAGCCGAATATGCTTCCATTAACATTATTATCGCGCTACTGCTGAATATGGTGTGGGTATATATCGTACTGAAGATGACCGACCGTATAGAACGCATTTTAGGGAAAGGTGGTATTTATATTATCCGGAAATTCTTCGGTATAATTTTGCTTGCCATTTCCGCTCGTCTGTTTACTGCGAATATAACTTCTTTGATAGATCAGTTCCAACAGTTAAAATAATAAAATCAGGACAAGCCATGCAGGAGAAAAACTGCAGCTTGTTCCCGATTTATCCAGATGTAGAGAGACTTTATTTTCGTATTTCTCCACTTCCGATACATAAATGGGCGTCTTTGTCGTAAATAACCCCAAACTGACCGGGAGCGATACCTTGTATTTTTTCAGAGCTTCTGATGTGGCATATGCCATTCTTTAATATGAGATTTCCCTGATGAAAGCCGTCTGTGTGGCGGACTTTAAAGCAGACTTGCTGTTCTTTTTCCGTAAGCCATGGATTGTCTGTAATGAAATGAAAGTCTGTTAATTTGAATTCATTGCTGTATTGCTGTTCTGTGTCATATCCATGCGATACATACAATATATTGTTTTCTGTATCTTTGTCTACAACAAACCACGGACCTCCACTCAATCCCAGTCCTTTACGTTGGCCGATAGTATGAAACCAGAATCCGCGATGTTTGCCTATTTCTTTACCCGATTCCAGTTCTATGATACTTCCCTGGCGTTCTCCTAAGAAGCGTCGTATAAATCGTTGTAATTGATTTTTCCTAGAAAACAGATTCCCTGACTGTCTTTCCTTTGTGCGCTGGGCAGTTTTGCCTGAGCTGCAATATGGCGTATTTCTTTTTTCATGTAACCGCCTAACGGAAATAGCAATTTGGAAACTTGCAGATAATTGATTTGAGCCAGAAAGTCAGTCTGGTCTTTAATCGCATCTTTTGCTGTTGCCAGCCAGGTTTTCCATTCAGTTCACAAGTTGACGCGTAATGTCCTGTCGCTATTTTATCGTAAGCATATCCAGCCTTTTGCTCAAAACAACCGAATTTGATCAGCTTGTTGCACATTACATCCGGATTGGGAGTAAACCCGTTTCGAACCTTTTCTATTGTATATGCTACCACCTGATCCCAATATTCTTTCTGAAGGTCAATAATCTCCAGTTGCAGACCGTAACGGCGTGCCGTAGCAGTAGCCAGTTCGATATCCTCTTCTGCCGTACAACTAAGTTCGTTGTCGGTGTCCATTCCTATCTTAATGTAAAATAAGTCAGGTTTGTATCCTTGCTCGCAGAGTAAATGTACGGCTATGGCACTGTCTACTCCGCCTGAGATAAGTGCAGCTATATTCATGGGCGATATTTTTGTTTGCTGCAAAGATACCGTCTGCCGGCTTTGAAGCAAATACTTTTTAGGGTATTTTGCATTTACTACCGGCCATATAGCTTGTCGATCAGGTCACTTCTTCCTATTTTCTTCAGCTCATTGATGATAGCACGTCGTTCTTCTGACTTGTACCAGAAGAAGAACATACGCTGTGCCAGTTTGTCTTTCTGAGTTTTGGCAGAGAATACAGGTTCCAGTGTATAAGGATGATAGCCTGTATACCATGCTCTGTAGCTACAGTCATAGGAGTAGGAGTAAAGTCCTGTACCTGCTCCAGGTGGAAATCCAGCCGTTTGGTGATAACGGCAAGTTCAGCCATATCTTCTTCAGTACATCCCGGGTGACTGCTGATGAAATAAGGAATGATTTGCTGGCGCAGGTTCAACTCCTTATTTATTCGGTCGAAGATACGTTTGAAACGATAGAACTGTTCAAACGGTGGTTTACGCATGATATAAAGCACACGGTCGCTGGTATGTTCCGGAGCCACCTTCAAGCGTCCACTTACATGACGTGCTATCAGCTCCCGAGTGTATTCCGCCGTACTCTTGTTTACTTCAGGATCCTTGCTCTCGTGCAACAGCAAATCATATCGGACACCGCTTCCGATAAAACTCTTTTTAATCTTAGGGAGCGCATCGACAGCATGATAAATATCCAGCAGCGGGCGATGATCGGTATTCAGGTTTGGACATACCTTAGGATGGATACACGACGGGCGTTTGCACCGGCGGCACATACGTTCATCACGTCCGTGCATGCCATACATGTTTGCCGAAGGTCCTCCCAGATCACTTAAGTAACCTTTAAAATCAGGCATTTCCGTAATGGCCTTTACTTCCTTTAAAATACTTTCCTTGCTCCGGCTCACGATAAATTTTCCCTGATGTGCAGAAATCGTACAGAAAGCACATCCTCCGAAGCATCCCCGATGAATATTGACCGAGAATTTTATCATGTCGAAGGCAGGAATCCGCTTCCCTTTATACTTAGGATGAGGCAAGCGGGTATAAGGCAAGTCGAACGACATATCAAGTTCTCCCTGTGTCATTGGAGGGTATGGAGGATTCACCACTACCACATCGTTTCCAACTTCCTGATAGATGCGTGCAGCTTCATATTTATTCGATTCCTCCTCAATATGGCGGAAGTTTTGTGCCTGTTTCTTTTTATCCTTCAAGCACTCCTCGTGTGAAAACAAGCGCAAATCGTTTTCGCTGGAAGCAAACTTAGCTTTCCGGCACAAATAAGCCGTTTGAGGTAAGTCGTAGGGGATAGCACCGTCTGTTTTCAGCCGTTTGCATAAATCTGTAATGGGTTTTTCTCCCATTCCGTATATCAACAAGTCGGCTCCTGATTCAGTCAGGATAGAAGGACGGACTTTGTCTTCCCAATAATCATAATGAGTCAACCGGCGCAGGGAAGCCTCAATTCCCCCTAGGATGACTGGTACGTCCGGATAGAGTTTTTTCA
>ENA-OQAN01000522-OQAN01000522.1-human-gut-metagenome-genome-assembly--contig:-NODE-522-length-20333-cov-2.623379_pt1 | contig 20333 bp, 24 predicted proteins | sample MGYA00242735_ERZ504527 | MGnify/ENA primary metagenome ERZ504527 (study PRJEB26092, sample SAMD00036230) | human gut metagenome | host: Homo sapiens | study: EMG produced TPA metagenomics assembly of... | reverse complement strand
TCAACTGAGGGAATGTCACTTCTGCCATAACTGATACATTTTAGGGTTACACTATACAAAGGTAACTTCAGCTTGACTATTTACATTCTCTTGGGCGTGATTTTTTTTATCTCATGGGAATTTCATTTTGTGTGTTTTATTATTTAATTATTCTGTCAGAATTCTGTCACAACCGGACGACCTTCCATCCAGGCAATCATATTCAGAACCAGGAAATTCCAATTTTGAAATCCTCTATTCAGAACAGGCTCTCCATTATCGGCAGATAATATTCATGCAACGCCCCGAAGCGCTCAAAGTCACGTCCCAGTAAAAGTATTGTTTTTTCAGCAACTTCTCGGGCTTCTTTTTCATATCCATATTGCAGCAGCCCTCTGAAAACAAGATAATTCACATTAATCCATATAGGTCCTGCCCATGAAGAGGGATTACCACTCGCTCGCACATTTATACATTTTTTCCAAGGGAGAAAGCGTACGGATACCTGCAGGAGCATTAAAAGAAGTTGTATCACAAAAATGTATCTGTACCATTTGCCGAGCTTGTTCTGGCGTTGCAACTTGAGCCACATTGCCATAAAACCACTCCATACACTAAATCGCTGGATCAAGCAGTCGTATGTTCTGGGCTGTCCCACATGCAAATATAAATCTCCCGGGTACAATCCTTTGATATCAGGTTTTTCTACTGGAAGAAGATTTAAGTCTACACTATAATAAAAACGGTCTCGTTCATCCCAACAGTGCTTACGTATATTGGTTTTCAGTGTTTCAGCTTCTTTCTCAAAAAAGATTGAAATATCTGTCAAGTTCAGACAGTCGCTAAATAAGCCATCGCTTGAAGTTCCTTATACATTAAACAATTCAGAAAGATAGAGCCAGAACTACCATGGGGACGATAAAAGGTACTCGGATCATTGTCTACTCCGATAGCCTCATCCGTTTCCCAATAAATCAATCCTGTTGCTTTATGCCTGTGAAAATTAAGATACTTAGCTACAAAAGCCTGTAAAGTATAAAAGTCCTCCCGCAACCACTCTGCATCTCCACCCATATTTTTAACGATAAAGCAGCATGCTGGGCAAGTGTCGGCTTATGCATATTGGTCTTCCACGGATTTCTTTTCTTCAACATTTCTTCACGACTTGGAGCATTCCGTTCTATCCAGATAGGAATCCAGCCATCCATTCCCCCGTAACTCAACGAATTCAATACACATCCCTGTTCATAAGCCAAAGCTTCCTTTTTATCAGCTTCAGTTCCTTTGTCTGATAAAATCTGACGCAAGGCCACATCACTGAGCCACGAGTCCCAATCCCATAACATATCCAAATACTGACTACTTCCCGGAGCCAGAAAAGGAAAATGTAAAGAACCTCCTGCCTGACGATACATGCCCTTCATCTCCTTATATATATGTTTCTTGCAAATCTCTCTGTATTTTTCAATATTCACAGCGTTTCGCTCCGGCAGCTGAGCCTGACATATACCTCCTATTACAATATTCAATACCAATAGCCATATTGTCTTTTTCATAGCAATAAAATTAGGTTTATAACTAAATTAAAATAAACAAAAGCAGATAATCTAAAAGAAAACTCCAATCAAACAAAATTTATTGAATCACAGAAGCAAAAATAATTATTCAAAACAATAAACAAAAAGAAAAACAAAATAATAAAAAACAATTTAATTTAACAAACAAGTATCTACATTATAGACAATATATTTCTTTTGACAACTCAAATCATTTATCATATTCATAGCTTGTCAAGTATATCAAATAACTTAGTCTTAAAGTCAAAAAGAGCATTTTTTTCGTTTCACAAAATTCTACATTTGCATCAGATAAAATTCAAAACAACAAACCTGAATTGTAACTATGGTAAAATGCTTTTTTGCAGTCGATCTGGGAGCAACCAGCGGACGCACGATATTAGGATATTTTACTCCTCAAGGACTGATTACGGAAGAAATTAACCGTTTCCCCAATCACCTTATAGAAACAGGAGGACATTTTTACTGGGATATTTATGAACTTTACCGGAATATTGTAGAAGTCTGAAAATTGCCGGAAATAAAAAAGATACAGAAATTATTTCTATCGGTATCGATACGTGGGGAGTAGACTTTGTATGTATTGGAAAAGATGGTGGTATATTGCGACAACCATATGCATACCGTGACCCTCAGACAGAGGGAGCTCCCGAAAAATATTTTAAACGAGTACCACGTAATGAAGTTTATGAACTGACAGGCATCCAAGTTATGAACTTCAACTCTTTATTTCAGCTTGATACCTTACGAAGAAACAATGACAGTGCACTGGCACATGCCGACAAAATATTATTCATGCCAGATGCACTCAGCTACATGCTAACCGGAGAAATGGTTACTGAATATACGATAGCCTCAACCGCGCAACTCGTTAATGCACATACCCGGAAACTTGACTCGCAAATACTCAAAAGCATCGGATTAAATGAGAAGCACTTCGGACGCTTTGTCTATCCTGGAGAAATTATTGGAAGCCTAACTCCTGAGTTACAACAACTCACAGGACTTAGTGCTATTCCTGTAGTAGCAGTTGCAGGCCACGACACAGCTTCTGCCGTTGCTGCTGTACCGGCAGCAAACAAGAATTTTGCTTATTTAAGCAGCGGTACTTGGTCGTTGATGGGAGTAGAAACTCAAGCTCCAGTTATCAATGCCGAAACAGAAGCCTTGAATTTTACCAATGAAGGAGGAGTAGAAGGAACTATCCGCCTATTGAAAAATATTTGTGGCATGTGGCTGCTGGAGCGGTGCCGCATAAACTGGGGAGATACTTCATACCCCGACCTGATTGCTGAAGCTGAAGCAAGTGAACCATTCCGAAACTTAATTTGTCCGGACGATAAATCTTTGACAATCCGACAAACATGGAAGAAACCATAAAAAAATATTGCAAAGACCATAATCAACCAGCCATTGAAACACGCGGACAACTGGTTCGCTGTATATTCGAAAGCCTTGCATTACGTTACCGGCAAGTATTGGAAAACCTGCAACGACTCTCTCCTAATCCGATAGAAGTTCTCCACGTTATCGGAGGAGGAAGCCGTAACGATCTTCTGAACCAATGGACAGCCAATGCCATCGGTATACCAGTTATAGCCGGTCCTTCAGAAGCAACAGCAATAGGAAACATCATGATACAAGCTGTAGCAGCAGGTCAAGCAGCAGATATTGCTTCTATGCGTCAACTTTTAAGTCACGCTATACATTTAAAAACCTTCTATCCCGAACACAAAGAGACATGGGATGTAGCCTATCTCCAATTCAAGACAATTACTCAATAATAATCAATAACTTAAACACATAATATCATGAAAGAAGAATTAATAACAAAAGCGTATGAAATAGCAAAAGAACGGTATGCAGCTGTAGGAGTTGATGTAGACAAAGCAATGGATACATTGCAAAATATATCCCTGTCACTACACTGCTGGCAGGCAGATGATGTTGCCGGATTCGAATCAAACGGTTCACTGACTGGTGGTATTCAAGCAACAGGTAATTATCCGGGCAAGGCACGCAACATTGACGAAGTGCGTCAGGATGTTTTAAAAGCAGCATCTTATTTACCAGGTACACACCGCTTGAACCTGCATGAAATATACGGAGACTTTCAAGGAAAATTTGTCGACCGCGATCAGGTAGATGCTTCATACTTTGAAAGCTGGATGCAATGGGCTGCAGAAAACAATATGAAGCTTGATTTCAACTCAACCTCTTTCTCACATCCCAAAAGCGGAAATCTTTCTTTAGCCAATCCGGATAAAGCAATCCGTGATTTCTGGGTAGAACACACTATCGCTGTCGTGCCATTGCCGAAGAAATGGGTAAACGCCAGAATGATCCTTGTATCATGAATGTATGGGTTCACGACGGAAGTAAAGATATCACAGTAAACCGCATGCAATACCGTGAACTGTTGAAAGATTCACTCGACCGCATTTTTGCCACCGAATACAAGAACATGAAAGACTGTATCGAATCGAAAGTATTCGGCATCGGTCTTGAAAGTTACACTGTAGGCTCCAACGACTTCTATATCGGTTACGGAGTCAGCAGACAGAAAATGATTACACTCGACATGGGTCATTTCCACCCGACAGAAAGTGTTGCCGACAAACTATCTTCACTGCTGCTGTACGTTCCGGAAATCATGCTTCACGTAAGCCGTCCGGTACGCTGGGATAGCGACCATGTTACTATCATGAACGATGAAACATTGGATTTGTGTCAGGAAATCGTACGGTGCAATGCACTCGACCGTGTGCATATCGGTCTGGACTTTTTCGATGCAAGTATCAATCGTATCGGTGCTTATGTCATCGGAGCACGCGCTACACAGAAATCAATGTTACGTGCATTGCTTGAACCTATTGCCAAGCTCCGCGAATACGAAGCCAACAATCAGCTGTTCGAACGCCTCGCTCTGCTAGAAGAAGCCAAAGTCCTCCCATGGAATGCTGTATGGGATATGTTCTGTTTGAAGAATAATGTACCTGTAGGCGAAGAGTATATTGCCGATATTGAAAAATACGAAGCAGACGTAACATCGAAACGTTGCTAAATCTCGATACAGATGTCATCCAAAGGGCTTTTACCCGCGGATGGCATCTGGTTTATATAACTAAAATTCTAAAACTGGAAAAAACATACTACTTATGAACACGCTGATAGGTTTACTGATTATTGCCATAGGCAGTTTCGGACAAAGCAGTTCGTATGTTCCAATCAACAAAGTAAAAAACTGGTCCTGGGAAAGTTTCTGGCTTGTACAAGGCATTTTCGCATGGCTAGTTTTTCCACTGCTGGGAGCATTGCTGGCAATTCCAGCAGGAAGTACTCTTACTGAATTATGGAGCAGCGGAGGAGCTTTACTAGCTATTATATATGGAATTTTATGGGGTGTTGGAGGACTCACTTTCGGACTGAGCATGCGTTACTTGGGAGTAGCACTGGGACAAAGTATTTCTCTAGGTACATGTGCAGCTTTTGGAACATTATTTCCTGCTTTATTCGGTGGAACAGATTTATTCCATGGAGAAGGTTTAATGCTACTTATTGGAGTCTGCATCACACTGGCAGGTATTGCTATCATCGGATATGCAGGCAGTCTCCGCTCTAAAAACATGAGCGAAGAAGAAAAGAAAGCGGCAGTAAAAGATTTTGCCTTGACAAAAGGACTGCTGGTTGCCTTGCTTGCAGGAATCATGAGTGCATGCTTTGCCTTAGGTCTGGATGCAGGTACTCCTATAAAAGAAGCTGCACTTGAAAAAGGAACAGATGCACTGTATGCAGGACTCCCCGTCATTTTTCTGGTAACGTTAGGCGGATTCTGTACCAATGCAGCATATTGCATCCAGCAGAATCTGAAGAACCAAACAGGACAAGAATATTTCTCTGTCAGCAAAGGTACATTTACAAATAATATCTTATTTTGCGCACTGGCAGGAGTTTTATGGTACTCTCAGTTCTTCGGACTGGAGATGGGAAAAAGCTTCCTTTCCGACAGCCCGATATTGCTAGCTTTTTCATGGAGTATACTGATGTCGCTGAACGTAACTTTCAGCAATGTCTGGGGAATACTCCTTAAAGAATGGAAAGGTTGCAGTGCACAAACTATTGGAACATTGATACTAGGACTTGCCGTACTGATTGCTTCTATTATCGTAGTAGCAATGGCACAAGCCTGACAAATTGAATAATTATTAAAACATACAATACAGAAAATATGGAATCTATTTTGAACAATCGTCCGAAACTGGCTGCCGAGATTAATAAAGTAGCCGAAGTTGCCGGCTATTTATGGCAGAAAGGATGGGCTGAACGTAATGGAGGAAACATTACCATCAACATTACAGAATATGTAGACGATGAAATAAAAGCAATGCCTGCCATCAGTGAAGTAAAACCTATAGGAGCAACATTGCCATATCTGAAAGGATGCTATTTCTACTGCAAGGGAACCAACAAACGTATGCGCGACCTTGCACGCCAGCCAATGGCAAACGGCTCAGTTATCCGCATTCTGGATGACTGTGCCAGCTATGTCATTATAGCTGATGAGCCGGTTAATCCTACCTCTGAATTACCGTCACACTTGAGCGTACACAATAACCTTATCTCAAAAGGCTCCAATTATAAAGCTTCCCTGCACACTCATCCCATTGACTGGTAGCTTTGACTCATAACAAAAAAGTTCATGGAAAAAGACTATGCTTCCAATTTGTTATGGAGTATGATACCCGAAACTAAGGCCTTCTGCCCAAGAGGACTGGGAATGGTTCCCTATAAACTTCCAAGTTCTGTAGAACTTGCCGAAGCCACCATCAACGAGCTGGACGACTATGATGTGGTAATGTGGGAAAAACATGGAGTCTTCGCCGTAGATACCGATATCATGGCTGCATTCGACCAAGTAGATGTGCTTAATAAATCAGCTTTAATCTACATTGCAGCTAAAAATATGGGATTCGAACCCGATGCATGAGCCAGGAACAAATGAAAGAGATGTCAGTAGCATTCCATTTACCTAAATAAAAAGAACAACTATGCATAGAATGATATTAAACGAAACCTCTTACTTCGGAGCAGGTTGCCGTGAGAGTATTGCCATAGAAGCCAAACGCAGAGGTTTTAAAAAAGCATTTTTCGTCACCGACAAAGATCTGATTCGCTTTAAGGTAGCAGACAAGGTCATCGAAGTTTTCGAAAAAAACAATATCCCCTACGAGGTATACAGTGATGTAAAAGCCAACCCAACCATTGCCAATGTACAGAATGGGGTAAAGGCTTATCAAGCTTCAGGAGCCGACTTCATCGTTGCACTGGGAGGAGGTTCTTCTATCGATACAGCAAAAGGGATCGGTATCGTAGTCAACAATCCTGACTTTGCCGACGTACGCTCACTGGAAGGCGTAGCAGATACCAAGCAGAAAGCCGTTCCGACTTTTGCCTTGCCTACAACAGCAGGTACAGCAGCCGAAGTCACTATCAACTATGTGATTATTGATGAAGATGCTACCAAGAAAATGGTATGCGTAGATCCCAATGATATTCCGGCCGTTGCTATTGTCGATCCGGAACTAATGTATTCCATGCCGAAAGGTCTGACTGCTGCAACTGGAATGGATGCCCTGACACATGCTATCGAAGTTATATTACTCCCGGAGCGTGGGCAATGTCGGATATGTTCGAGCTGAAAGCCATCGAAATGATTGCAGCAAACCTGAAAGCAGCTGTTGACAACGGAAACGATACAACAGCACGAGAAGCTATGTCACAGGCACAATACATTGCCGGAATGGGATTCAGCAACGTAGGATTAGGTATTGTTCACTCTATGGCACATCCGCTGGGAGCACATTATGATACCCCTCATGGAGTTGCAAATGCCCTACTGCTTCCGTATGTAATGGAATATAATGCAGAATCTCCTGCTGCTCCTAAATATATACATATAGCTAAAGCTATGGGAGTAAACACCGAAGGAATGACAGAAGCAGAAGGTGTAAAGGCTGCTATACAAGCTGTACGGGATCTGTCAGTAAGTATTAACATACCACAAAAACTGCACGAAATAGGTGTTCGTGAAGAAGACTTACACCAACTTGCCATTGATGCTTTCAATGATGTCTGCACAGGTGGTAATCCCCGCCCGACTTCAATCGCTGAGATCGAAGCACTATATCACAAAGCATATTAATATAAAAGCACTATTTATCTAGAGGATGATTTATTAACTAAGTCATCCTCTTTTATAACCTTCAAAACAGACGATTTCTCACAAATAAAATCTACCTTATCCAGATTGCTGTTTTATTTTAAATCATTATTTTTGCTTCCATAACTTTATTATGAAAAAACACATATGGCAAGATCATACAATGATTTAGGAGTTGAATTCAAATATCTGATAGTCAATGATACAGACCGTAAATTTGGGCTATATATCAATACAGTAGGAGTACAAGCTATACGTCCTAATTCTCCTTATCCAATAAAAGATCATCCTTCCGGTTATCTGTTTAATGCAAAAAAAGGACGTATCTTACGCGAATACCAATTACTTTATATTACAAAAGGAAAAGGAACATTCGCCTCCGATGGCACTCCAGAACGAAATATTGGAAAAGGAAACCTGATTGTACTATTTCCCGGACAATGGCATACGTATAGCCGGATGTACAAACCGGATGGAACGAATATTACATCGGATTCGAAGGAAGCTTTATCGACCAGTTTGTTAGAAACGGATTCCTGTCAAAAGAAGATCAGGTACTGGATATAGGACTCAATGAAGAACTGGTAACGCTTTTTTCACAAGCTTTAAATGTAGCGGAAACAGACAAAAGCGCTTCACAGCAATACCTTTCGGGTATATTGCTGCACATCATCGGCATGATATTTTCCATCTCCAAAAACAAAGAATTTGAAAAAGACAATGTTGCCGAAAAAATGGAACAGGCAAAAATTATAATGAATGAGAATGTATGTAAGGAAATAGATCCCGAAGAACTTGCAGAGAAACTGAATATCAGTTATTCATGGTTCCGAAAAACATTCAAAAAATATACCGGATATTCTCCTGCTAAATATTTCAGGAACTTAAACTGCGAAAAGCCAAACAAATATTGATAAATACTTCCTATCCGGTAAAAGAAATCTGTTTCATGATAGGATATACATCTACCGAACATTTCTCTAACCTGTTTAAGAAAAATACAGGACTGACTCCTCTGGAATATCGTTCATTCGGTAAAGACGAATAAAATATTATTTCACCTCACAAACTGAGGAAAAAAATCTCCAGTCTGTGAGTGAATATATCCTTATAACTAAAGTACTGCCAGGGCAATTACTTGTATAAATAAAATAAGGAATACCATGGCAATCGGATAAACCGTAGCATAGGCAACTCCCGGTATGTTACTGTCGGTCATCGAATCGGCTGCTGCCAATCCTGGGGTACTAGTCATACCACCGGTAATAGTTCCCAGTAAATCGAGCATACTAATCTTAAATACCAGCCTTCCAACAAGGGCTGCAAGCAACATCGGCACAAGTGTAATAGTTGCTCCTACTCCGAAAAGCAAAAAACCACTCTCCTGAAAAGTTGACACCAGTGTCTTACCTGCCGAGGTTCCAACTTCTGCCAGGAAAAGCAAAAGACCAAGCTGACGTAATAACTGATTAGCCGGTCCGGACATTGACCAAATAATAGGTCCTGTCTTTCCAATAGCACTCAAGAAAAGAGCCATCATCAAAATTCCTCCCGTCAGTCCCGGAGAGAAAGAAACTCCTCCTCCGAAAGATATATTCAGCTTACCAAACAATACTCCTAATACAATACCCATTGCAATCGGGAAGAAATCGGTATCCGAAAGTTTCTTCACATCATTTCCTATCAAGCGGCTACAGCCTGAATACCTTCTTTTTCGCCCACTATCATCAGTTTATCACCAAATCTCAATTCCAAATCAGGAGAAGGTGACAAGTCAATACCACTTCGGCGCACACGAGTTACTGTACATCCAAAATTACGTTGTAAATTCAAGTCACAAAGTTGCTTGCCTACCATATCCTTTTTTGTCAGAAGCAATGATTCGATGCTCTGTGTATGAGTTAACGGTAATTCACCTTCTTCACGCGTACCTAACATCAGTGCAAGATTGTTCAACGAATCTTCACTTCCTACAGCTTGCACATAATCTCCCTCTTCCAGCATGGTATGTGCTTTAGGTATAATAATTTCTTCACCTCGTTTCAGACGAGAGATAACAGCTCCTGTCATTACACGGATATTCAGCTGCATCAGTGTACGGCCTATTGCTGTTGGATTGGTCACTTTAAACAAACAAGTACCAAGCTCTGGAAACTGGCTCCGGCGTTCTTTCTCCAAACGGCGTGCTCCTGTTCCAAATCAACATGAAGCATTTTCGGCAAAAGCTTGACAAACAAAATCACGCCAATAACTCCAAACGGATAAGCAATACCATAGGCAATAGATGCCAAGGGCGACTGTGTGCTGTCGATAGCAACAGCAAGTCCCGGTGTACTGGTCAATGCGCCGGCTATCAATCCCACCAAGCTCGGTGTATCAATGCCAAACAAATATTTTAGTCCCACTCCCGTAAGGCAAGCAGAAGCTACGATAAGTAAAGTAATCAGAATAAGTGTTTTTCCTTTACTTCGGAATGAATGAAAAAAACCGGGTCCCGCCTGAATACCGATAGTAAAAATGAACAGAACCAATCCGAAGTTACCTAACTCTTTGGGAATACTCACCCCCCAATGGCCGAAAGCCAGAGCTATGAAAATAACGGCAGAAACATCAAGTGACAGCCCCGCTATCTTGATGCGCCCCAACATGAACCCCAAAGCTACAATAAGAAAAACAGAAAAGTAAGATGACTGAAGTAAATCGATTAACATAATTCATTAAGTATAAAGGTGTGATTAAAGCACAAATATACGACTTTCCGGCATATTTACAAATAAAACAGACAGTTAGCCCCTTGCCCTATCTATTTATTTAGCCGATAAACTTTGAAATGCAGCAGAATACTTGTAGCTTTGCAACCGTTTTCATTTAGATAACTTATTATGGATTTTACTAAAAGAATATACGCTTTTGTCACTTTTCTGTTATGTTTCACATTTATTCTTCCTCAAAATGTACATGGAGAAGAAGATAAAGAAACGGAATTTCGTATCACAATTCTGAAAACAAGCGGCGAACCGCAGGTCGGAATGATACTGAAAATCAACGGACGGAGCGACAAATATCTGTCGAACGAACAAGGTGTGATTACATTTCAATACAAAATAGACAAGTCATACAACCGCCTTGCAAATATTTATTTTCCGGGAGATGAAACAAAAGCAGCAACTTCTTTTGTCCTGAAAGAAACAGAAACAAGTAAAACCATTTATCTTGACAGTCAGGAAGATATTGCCTCATTTAAACAAAACAACAAAACGGTCACAATAGAAGGATTTGTTAAAGACTCGTCTCAAAAGCCCATTCAGGAGCTATCATCAGTATACAAGGAACCGGACGAAAGGTGTTGAGTGATGAAATCGGTCTGTTCCGCATAGAAGCCGACTATAATCACCCTATTACTATTCGGGCGGAAAGAATGGAAAACCGTTCGCTGAACATTACCACTTTCCTCCAGCATCCTGATGAACCATATACAGTCATCATGTATCGCAAAAACTCTACCCGTATTTATTCTGTCGTAGAGGAAATGCCTGAATACCCCGGAGGTATGAAAGCGTTTGTCAATTATCTGAAACGAAAGCTGGTTTATCCGCCACAAGCAAAAAAAGAAAATCTTGAAGGAGTAGTAGCCGTACAGTTTGTTGTAGAAAAAGACGGACGAATCACCTCACCTACGGTTGTACGTAGTCTACGAGCTGATATGGACTCGGCTGCCCTGACTGCAATACGTAATATGCCTAACTGGATACCTGCCCGTGAACACGGCATGCGAGTACGCTGCAAATATTCGGTTCCGGTACAATTCAAGATAGAACGTCCGAAGCCGGCTCCTAAGAAAACGCCACTTGCAACTGACACAATTGCCGCACCGAAAGACAGTCTTGTTACAGATTCACTGGCTACAGACTCATTGAAAAAGATTGTATTACCAGGCGATTCCTTATTAAAGGACTCATTACGAATCAAACCCGACTCACTGTTACAGAGAGGCGACAGCCTATTACTACGACCAGATAGTCTGACTACATTGAACGACTCGCTTGTTGTATCCAACGATTCGATAGCAGCACAACCAACAACCGACCAGCCGGCCGATAAGCCTAAGAAAAGAAACATATTTGTACGCTTCTTCCGCTGGTTATTCGGTATAAAAGATTAAAATTAAATTACAATATAAACAGACACGGATTTATGCTACTTTCTCTCAAGAGAAACCTGCATAAATCCGTGTTATTTTTTCCTGTAAGACCACTAGAAAATTCGTACAGAAAATAAAAAACATCTCGATGTTTTTAAGAAAACATGGTGAAAAGTTTATTCAATCATCACCATGTTTTTTAGAAAAGAAAAAATACATTTTTATCGCTTCAAGTTAGAAAGCAAAACATTACCGTTAGCCACTGGATTCCAGCCATCTTCACCTTTCAACACCTCTTCCGGCTGATAAGCAGAAACATCTTTCAACTGTTTAGCGTACGGTACACGTGCAGAAGTATCTGCTCCTTCCCCCTTATTCTGATACTCCGCATAAAAGACAGTAGATTCATTCGACTTCTTTCCCCAGTTATTCCATCCGGCAGGTAAAATATGCTTACCCAATTCACATTGAATGAACACTGCTTGTGCATAAGGGCGCCACGGGCGTGACAGATAAACTTCTTTTGCCTCATCGGCTCCTGTCAGACGACAATTCCAGAATACATAACCATACTTTTTCCCTTTATCAGTAGAAGGAGCTGTAACATAACCATTTCCTACACTGTGAATAGTACAGTCTTTAAACAAAGCAGTAGACCATCCAAAGATAAAGTCGACTGTTCCTTCGATATAGCATCCTTCATAATACTGACGACTGTCTTTTCCATACGTATAAAGTGTATCCTGATTTCCCAGGAAACGGCAGTTCTTAAAATAAGCACGGTCACCGTCTACAAAACAAGCAACAGCCTGCCCAACTCTTCCGGCCGTATTGGCAAATGTAATATTTTCGGCATAAAAATCAGGAGCATAGATATATACGGTAGATGAACCGGAAGTAGACATTTCCTCTCCGAAACAATTTTTCTTCGAAGCATAAGCGTCGTCTGTCAATACTGCTCCATCTTCTCCTATCAGAGAAATATTAATCTTTGACTCAGGAATAATCACTCGTTCTTTATATTCTCCTTTACGAACCAGAATCCTTGTACGCTTGTTTTTTCGAAAATCGGGAACAGCATTGATAGCCTCCTGTACTGTAAAGAAGTCACCACTACCATCCTTTGCCACTACATAATCGTAAAAACGGACATATTTACCTAACTCCGGTAACTGTTTCTGAACAGCTTCGGCAGCCAGTGCCGCAACTTTACGCGCACCATATATATTCAGGTGAGTATTATCCTGACGTCCCTTCGGACAAGCAGCATAGGTGTCAGCAGGAATCCACATAAATAGTTTTTTCGATCCTTCAACCCCATAAGATTCTACCAGTTTCTTAGTAGCCTGATTCAGATCAATAAAGCAGACATCCATTTCCTTAGCGACATTCCGTGGAGATTCCAGATATTTTCCGTGAGTATCAATCAGTGTATCTCCTTCTACTACAGCCTCATCCTTTTCCGGACGAATATCATCGGCTGCCACAGCATCTGGATTTACACCAAAATTCCGACGCACGATAGAATTAAACAACACAGGAATTCCTCCTTTGGCACGTGTTTCACGAACAAATTTCCGTAAATTCTCATCGAAGGTAGTTCCCGGATCTGTATGACGTTCCGGCTGAGGTTTTTCATCATTATGTCCGAACTGTATGAACACATAATCGCCCGGACGAATCTTGTTGACAACAGTTTCCCAACGTCCTTCATCGATAAAACTTTTCGAGCTTCGACCGTTCATCGCATGATTCTCCACACGGACATCTTCGGTAAAGAAACTTCCCAAGACATGTCCCCATCCCCGTTCCTGATTATTACCTTCCAACGGTTTATTCGACATAGTAGAATCGCCAATCATATAGATTGTTATCACATGATCAGCTTTAAATGCTGATAAAATCAAAACAATCAGCGCTACTAATACTAACTGAATTTTTCTCATCTCCTTTTTTATTTCTGTTTTACATTTAATTCTTTATTGAAGAAATCCAGAATCGCCTTCTGTATTTCTTTACTGCAAAAATGAGGCAAGTCGTATAATTTGGTCTGCAAGTGTTCACCGGCTCCCTGGCTATCCCATACTTTCCGCATAGTATCGTAAGCAGCCTCTACACCTTCTACCGGGAACAATTTATCTTTCTTGCCGTTAGTAAACAACATCGGCTTAGGGCAAGCAATAGATGCCACATGAGGATAATCCATATATCGACGGATATTAGGAACCAGCATTGCATAAGCAGAACCACCTTTGTTCTGATTGTTTGTCATAGTCATCAAACTGTCCGTAGTATTCATCCAGCAGACAGCAGCTCCTGCCTTCACAGCATCAGTAGCAGCCATTGTCATCCAGGCACGGTGAGCTCCCATAGAAAATCCCATAGTCGCCACTTTTTCTTTATCTACCTGTGGCAAAGAAGCCAAGAACTCCGCACTACGGATATCATCCCAGGCTATCAGACCTCCCCACGACATTCCCATTTGTAACAAATTGGCAGACAAAGCCTGCTGAGAATCGTAACGTGCATACTCTTTCCTACCGCGTTCTCCCCAGAACAAAGCATCAAGAGCCAATACAACGTATCCGTTCTCTGCCAGATAATCGCCTACATATTGTCCGTCGTAACAACCTACAGCCCAGTTATCAGCATCCTTCATCACAATTTCTGAGACTCCAAACGGACGTACCATTTTTCTTTTCCAATAGTAAAATGTGCTCCATGATCATGCAAAAGCAGAACAGCAGGAAATGGTCCTTTACCTTCCGGAACCAGCAGGTAAGCCGGCACACGAGAATATTCTGAAACATTGAAAACAATTTTTTGAGCCTCATAACCTTTGCGCTTTTCTGTAGCTATAACCTTCATATCGTAAGGAGCAACTGGGGGAGCCGGCTGTATGCACTCCAGCAGTTTCTCACGTGCCTGCTCACGCCATTTGCCGAAATCCTTTTCAGGAGCATTTCCCCATGCCATCGGATAAGTCAGACTTTTTTTCAACTGCTCATAAAACAGAGGCATATCATTTTGTACTTCATAACCCGTGTAAGCCTTTTCTGCTTCTACTTTTTTAAGCCATTCTTTATACAACTTAAATAATTTCTCTGGAGCATATGTATACCAGGCATATCCAACACGACGTTCCAGTTTTACATCCGAAAGCTTATATACTTTAATGCCATCACGGTTACACATAAACGGAGTATTATCGCTCATCTCATAAAAACGTGACCAGATACGGGGAGCCTTCTTATCCTTCACTACAACCAAGTCGTAAGGATATTCATGATTGGCAGCTTTATCTTCAGGAATAGCTACCTTTTCTACACGCATACCTGTTATCGCAACTCTCTCAAACCAAGCCATAGCTGCTTTGACAGACTCAACCACTTCATCAGAAGGATGAGGTATTTCCATCAGCAATCGAACTACATCGCAGCTTTCACCAGCTGTCAGAGAGGCCAGTTCGAAAGTACGTGCATTGGTCGGAAGCAATGTATTATTGTCATGCTGTTGCCCCCAAACGGTCTTAACTCCATTCTGTACATATTGTGCTCGCAAAATCATATCAATACCCTTATTAAAAGCCTGATAGATTCTTTTGCGCATCGTATCGTCCAGCCAGGAAAAATTCAAATCACCTTCGTTGATATGCAAAAACAAACGTAATACTCCGGTAGTAACCTCATCGTTAAAGGTAATGGCATCTACATCCCATCCACGCCAGCCTCCGTTTTTTTTCTGAGTTTTCAACAGATATTCCAACCCATCGAGTACAGCGTTCTTGTACTTCGTTGCTTTGGTTAGCGTATAAACTTGTGCCAGATATTCTATCTGAGAATAAGTATTCCGGTTATCAAGCGTACTACGGCGATGATGATCCGACAAAGTATTCAAGACAGAATCGGCAGGAAGCTCTGCCATCCAGTCAATATTTTTGGGCCATCCTCCATCCTCATTCTGATAAGCAACAAAATTATCAGCAATCTTCGTATACTGCTCAGGCGAATAGCGTTTATAGTTCCGTTCTTTATGCTCCAGATTCCAATGGTGGATTCCATCATGAAATGCACTCATAGAAGGAACTGTCTGCGACATTGCATAACTGCCCACTCCCAGCAGCAAACTCATTAAATAATATTTTTTTATTTTTCATGGCATGTTTACATTAAGATTGATTTGTTTCCAAAAATAAGCAAAATGAGAGGTGGAGAAAGGTAATAATTGTTCTAATGTGGTTATTATTTAACCAAAATCTCCACATATAATACATTCAAACATATTTTCTCCGTTAACAGACTAAAATATCCAGATGGTATACTTTCAGGCAGCATACAACAGCCTCTTTCTATCTGCCTCCCAGTCACTTCACATTTCCTTCCAAAGCTGCAATAAGCGCCATCATATTTTTAATATACGCAGCAACAGAAATGCATTGTTGTCCATCTGTACAAGGATAAGGAGAAGTATCAAAATCATCCCCCACCATCTTCCTGCTATAATCTTCCTTACCTGATAAATCAGGAGTCCACCCGCAACGATATGGATGAGAAGTTGAAGGCAGATCAGAAAGCCAGTAACCTTGTTTTTTACCTGAGCCATCAGATTACTGATTTCTTTCTCTGTTACAAGGCGAGGACAATGCGTATAATATTTCGGTAACGGACACAATTCATCTGATAATAAAGGTGATTGGAAAAGCAACTTATTTTTATCAATCTTTTTCACTTCATCGAAATCCTTTCTCAACTGTTCAGGATTAACAAAAGTAGCAGAACTATAATGGGCAATTGTATTTTCTATATTCTGATCTATATAATACTTACCATTATAAATATTACCTCCCTTCCGATGCACATACAATGGTTTTCCCGTATCAGGATCAATAAACCGAGGCACTAAGATTTCATCGGGATTGTCTGATTTACGATGCCATTTACGGACTTCTGTTTCAGGTAATTTTTGAGATTCAAGAAACTTAATAGCAGCAGGTATCCCCGAAAGGAAACGAGTATCAGCTGTCAGCTTATAATATTCCATCATCTGATAAATCATACCGACAGTAGTACCCGTATTTACACTGCGTGGCTCATAAGAACGAGCATGGGCAGGCTTTAAGTCGGTCACCGTATACTGATCTGCCCATCCGGCATAAGGCTCTCCTTGCTGAAGAGTTATCGTAAGGTACATCGCCCGCATAATAGGCTCCTTTATATTCTGAAGCCCCATAGCCTGATAGCACTGAATCAGGAAATCAATAATTTCCGGTGTTACATCATCGTTTAAAGTTATAAAAGAAGAATAGTCCTCCTTACCTTCAAAAGGATGATCGTATCGCAACGGATAACGCTGTGGCCAGCCTCCGACAGGATACTGACTTTCTAAAATAAAATGAATAACTTTTTCTAGCGGAGCTTTATATGCAGGATCATTTTTCTCTACATACATACGTAATAAAAACTTAGCAGCAGAAATAGTACCCAAATCATCGTAAGTAGCATTACCATAATAATGTCGGAACTCTTCCAGACGCCAGCCACTTTTTCCTACTGTTTCATACCACTCCTTCAAGGAGTTCTCTCCAGCAAAGTCAAAGACGTAATTCCATCCCCCACATTCAAGTTGCCCCCATATTAAGACATTAGCAACTTTTTCGGCTGCTTCATAGTAAAACTTATCACCAGTAGCGTGATAGGCATCCAATAACAAATGACCAACACTCGGAGTTCCGGGAGGTTGAATCCAGACCATTGTCCTTTTCGCCTCCATTTCTCCCCACGAGCGCGACAAATCGGGCAAATAATTCCAGACAAAGCCTCCCCGATAACTTACACTGTCCATCATGTAACGGGTTGCAGATTTCATCGTGTTTAAAATATCCTCTTTCTCACCATTCAAAGAATGTGCCTGAATTCCCCCACAAAGACAAGCACCAGCAAAAAGAGTCAAGCCTACTTTAATACAAACAGGCTTCAGCATGTGTTTCATCGTTTATTTTATTTAAGATTCGTATTTATGCAAAAATAAAAAAAATAACAGATTTAAGAATATTCAGAATACTGAATTTATGTCAGAAAAGAATTTTCTTTTGCAACAAATATCACTATATTTGTGACAGTTCTATATAAAAAACACAATGATGAAAAAAAATTTTATTCTCAGGCATATTTGCCTTCTCATTACTGGGGTTAACCTGTAATGCAGCCAACACAAACAACAGTACAGAAAAGGATTCTAAGGTTTCTTGTAACAAAACTTGCAGCAAACCATTCATGTTCGAAAACCAGACAGAATGGGAACAAACCAGTGATAAAGGTGTAACCAGACAAATTATGGGATACAACGGTCAGGTTATGATGGTAAAAGTTAAATTCGAGAAAGGAGCTGTAGGGGCTGCCCACACTCATTACCATACTCAAGTGACCTATGTTGCAAGCGGAAAATTTGAATTTACTATCAATGGTGAAACAAAAGTTGTATCAGCAGGAGATGCGCTTTATATGGAGCCTGATGTAAAACATTGGATGTAAATGTCTGGAACCCGGATTATTAATTGACTGCTTCTCTCCGATGCGTGAAACATTCTTACAAAAATAATCTTAATCTGACACCCAAAATCAGGCATTAAAAATGCAGCGGTAAGTAAGTTATAGGATATAAACTTAATAATATAAAATCAGCCAATTAATTCGTTATTCTGAATTAATTGCTGATTTTGTATTCTACGCCAAATGATCTTCTTCGGAAGATACAACTTGTAATGAACGGTTTAACAAAAATGTAACTTAATCAGGAGATTTGAAAAAGAACATTATTTCGAATCCGGAAACAAATGTTGTACTAAACTATTCAAATAAATTTCCAGATTTGTATAATCAGGACTTAAATTATAGTTTTTAGCATCGGATCCATCATTTGGATTTAAGCCATGCGCTTTTTCCCAGTCATCCGGCATACCATCTCTATCTGTATCCACCGGAGCTTTTTCTGTCCGGTATTCAGGCCATCCTCCGACATCAGAAGGCTGATCAATCATCCATTGGTACTACCGTGACTGCCTTGATAAGTATAATTCCCCTTTCTGGTTTCTGCTACAATTCTTGTATCATAAGAATCTCTTTTATAAGAAGCGCCGGCAAATTGCAAGACAGATTCAAAAGCATCCCATGTTGACTGCAATGAAGTATGCTCAGCTATCTTAAAGGAAGTATCGACCAATAATTCCCTTTGTGGAGCAAAGTCATTTTTGATAACTAAACCATCGGAATTATTCTTATTTACTTTCATTATTGCCTGACGTTGCTTTTCGCTTAGACTAGCACAAGTCGGATCAATATAGTTTCCATTGAAATAAAAGACTCCATGTACTCCCTTCACATTATTATTTTTTCCATCATCCGGATAAGCAGTGAACAAACGTTTATAAGAGGATTTTGTTGCAGTATAAGGACCAGGTTTATAATAATTATTCAGGAAATTATAACTTCCTCCTTCACCGGCATAAGCTCCATCACTACCATAATTGTAAATCACATTATTAAACAGTTCTACCTTTTCTTCTTCCGGCTTTCCTGTATAGCGGCTGCCACATAAACGAGGAGTACGGTTAGTATGATGAGCCAACAGATTATGATGGAATGAAGCTCCCTGTCCTCCCCATATGCCTCCATATCCATGAGCTCCTTTCTCGTGTATGGAATTGGCCAGACTCTCACTAATAATACACCATTGAAGCGTAAAATTACTGTTATCGTAAAAGGTAGCACACTCGTCTGTACTCCAGCTCATGGAACAATGGTCGATGATAATATTACGATGATTCTTAAAACCGTTCATCGCATCATCGCCCTTTTGCTTGATATCTGCTCCCATACGTGAACGGATAAAACGGACAATAACATTATCTGCCTGAATACCAAAAGTATAATTTTTCAAACAGATACCATCACCCGGAGCTGTCTGCCCGGCAATAGTCACATCGCCATTACTTATCTTCAGCGGAGATTCAAGTTCTATAATACCACTGACGGCAAAAACAATCGTACGAGGACCTTTCTTACGGATAGCCCAACGTAATGTTCCTTCTGTTCCGTCATCTTTTAAAGATGTTACAATCAGCACCTGACCTCCAGCTCCACCTGTAGTATACTTTCCTGCTCCATCAGCACCCGGAAATGCAGGAACTTCAGAACGATCAGGTACCGGATATGATTTCAAGCTCTGAGCCAGTAACGATACCGGCCCCATCAATAGCAAGCCGCAAAGTGTACCTGTCAATATCTTTTTCATACAATACATTCTATTTTAAAGTTGGATATAAACCTTCAACCAAACTATTTATCCTTAATTCCGCAACACTTTGATTTAACTTTATTTATAAGTTCCTGAGCAACAAAAAGTTGCTCAGGATTTTGCC